>OLWB01000748.1_pt1 | contig 32968 bp, 33 predicted proteins | sample 1673331 | NCBI WGS metagenome assembly OLWB01 (sample SAMEA3178943, study PRJEB25190) | human gut metagenome | biome: human gut; feature: human-associated habitat; material: faeces | place: Austria | collected 2013
GTAGGGGACGGCGTCCTGCAGTGGAGCGCAGCGGAACAAATGCCCTTGGGGTACGCCGTCCCATCAGCGCGGCAGCGCCGCGCTGTCATTCCGAGCCAGTGACCGTGTCACCGGCGTGGGAATCCGTCTCCTCGCAGGGGCGGACGACTCTGTCCGTCTCCTCGCAGGGGCGGACGACTCTGTCCGCCCCGTATCCCCGCCGCAAAAAACACATTTGCCCCCCGTCCCGGCGGCGCAAAAAGTGACCGGCAGGCGCCGGTCACTTGGCTTTACAGATGAAACTGCTGCTTGTACTCCTCGAAGTACTGGGCAAAGGAGTGGGACTTCATGGCGCGGACGCTGGACAGATACTCGTGGGTATCGAAGGAATCGGATTCCAGCTCGATGATGGCCACGGCCACATTGGAGCAGTGGTCGGCCACGCGCTCGTAGTTGGTCAGCAGGTCGTTGAACACAAAGCCCTGATTCAGCGTGCAGGCACCGGATTGCAGCCGATCCACATGGTGGGACTTCATTTCGTCGCACAGGCCGTCGATGATCTCCTCCAGCGGCTCCACCCGCGCGGCGCGCTGGGGATCGTTGTCCACGAAGGCGCTGACGGCGATGTTCAGAATCTCCTGCACGGCGGACTCCATCACATCCAGCTCGTGGCAGGCCTCCGGCGAGAGCTGCAGGTTTTTGTCGTGTATCTCCTTGGCCGCCTCGGAGATGTTCAGCGCGTGGTCGGAGATACGCTCGAAATCGGAGATGGTGTGCAGGAACTTGCTGACCTCCTCGCTCTGCGTCTCGGACAGCGACTTGCTGGTGATCTTCATCAGGTAGGTGCCCAGCTTATCCTCGTAGCGGTCGATGATGGATTCCGTCTCCGCCACCTGCCTGAAATCCTTGTCGGAAAACCGGCTGCGCAGGGACATAGCCATCAGCAGGTTCCCCTCCGCCCGCTGCGCCATGGCGTTTGTCACCAGGCGGCTCTGCTCGATGGACAGCGCCGGGTGCTGCAAAAAGCGCTCCTCCAGCCGATCCATGTCCTGCTCCTCCGGATGCGCGCCGGTATCCGGGAACAGCGCCTCCATCAGCCGCTCCATCAGCCCGATGCACGGCAGCAGCACGATGACCGTAGCCAGGCGGAACAGGGTGTTCATCAGAGCGATGGACACCGAGGACATGACGGTACTCATGAATGTAAAGTGTACGATGGCGTTGACGCCGTAGAACAGCAGCGACCAGATCAGCACACCCAGCACGTCGATCAGCAGATAGATGAACGCCGTGCGCTTGCCGTGCAGATTGGCGCCCAGCGCGCTCAGCAGCACCGGCACAGCCGCGCCGATGGCGATACCCATGATGATGGGCAGCGCGATCTCGAAGGTGATGGCGCCGGTGACGGCCAGCGCCTGCAAAATGCCCACCGCGGCGGACGCGCTCTGGAGGATGCTGGTGAATACCACGCCCACCAGAATGCCCAGAATGGGGTTGGAAAAGCTGGTCAGGATGCGGATAAAGGCTTCGCTCTCCCGCAGGGGCGACACCGCGCCGGACATGGAGGACATGCCGTACATCAGCACGGCGAAGCCCAGCAGGATCTCACCCACATGCCGGTTGGACGCCTTGCTGTTGAACATCCGCAGGATAATGCCGATCACGGCCACCACGCCGGTGAGCACCTCCGTGCTCAGCAGCTGCACCACGCCGCTGCCGCCCTCCAGCGAGGACAGGCACAGGATCCACCCGGTAACGCTGGTACCCACGATAGCGCCCATAATGACGCCGATGGCCTGCCGCACCTTCATCATACCGGAGTTCACGAAGCCCACCACCATCACGGAGGTGGCAGAGGAGGACTGGATCACGGCGGTGACGCCGGTACCCAGCAGAACGCCCTTCAGCGGCGTGCTGCTGAGCTTGTACAGCACCAGCTCCAACCGGCTGCCGGCCACCTTCTTCAGCCCCTCGCCCATCAGGGACATGCCGAACAGGAACAGCGCGATACCGCCAAGCAGTGTGACCACGTCTGCGATGCCCATAGCCCATTTCCTCCCATGATAATTCTTACTAATAGGTAGTATAACAGGTTCGCGGGGGATTTGTCGACTGTAACCGTAAAAACAGTGGTAGAATTTTTACATTATTCTTTCCGCCGGATTGTGGTTCTTGTCAAATGGCGGCAAACCGGGTATAATCGCCGTAGTATGTAACGATAGGAAGTAGATGTATGTTCAAGCATTGTGTGATCGTTTTTCTGGTGTCCATGGTGCCGCTCATCGAGCTGCGGGGCGCCATCCCCTACGGCGTGGTGTACGACCTTCCCCTGTGGCTGACGTATATCATCGCCATCGCGGGCAATATGCTGCCCGTGCCCATTATCTACCTGTTCGCCCGCCGGGTGCTGCTGTGGGGCAAGGATAAAAAGCTGATCGGGCGCTTCTTCACCTTCTGTCTGGAAAAGGGCGAAAAGGCCGGGCGGAAGCTGCAGGCCAAGGCCGGGCGGGGTCTGTACTGGGCGCTGCTGCTGTTCGTGGGCATTCCGCTGCCGGGCACCGGCGCGTGGACGGGCACGCTGGCCGCCAGCCTGCTGGACATGGACTTCAAAAAAAGCGTGCTGGCCTGCATGGGCGGCGTGCTGCTGGCCGGCATCATCATGGGCGCCCTCAGTCTGCTGGGTGTCAGCGTCTTCGGCGGGTAAATTTATCTTGCAATCCCGCACCGTTTACGGTATAATGTGCGGGTAGCATCTGCCGGTGTGATGGAATTGGTAGACGTAGTGGACTCAAAATCCACCGCTGGCGACAGCGTACCGGTTCGAGTCCGGTCACCGGCACCATAAGGAAACAGGGCAAGCGGCGCGCCGCCTGCCCTGTTTTTTGCCGTTCACGCCTGCTAAGCGCGTTGCCGCACCGAATAACGGCGGGGCGATGCCCACATCGCCCCGCCGCGCAAAGCGCTGTCATTCCGAGTTTGTAGGGGCGGACGACTCTGTCCGCCCGTGTCACTGGTTCGGAATAACAGGGGCGTTGGTCACATTTCAACTCTTTCCGTGTATCTCGTTGCCGCAGCGGGGGCAGGTGATGACGATGCGTCCCTTCCCTCTGGGTACGCGGCACACCGCGCCGCAGCTGGGGCAGGTGAAGTACCGGTGCTCCTTGTCCATCCGCTGCTGGCGGCTTCCTGCGATGCGCCGGCTCACCGGCCACCAGACCTTCTCCATGAACCGTGCGTTCTCCCCGCGCCGCTTCTCCAGATTCCGGGAAAACATCCGGAACAGCGTCCACAGCATCAGAATACCCGACGCAAGACTGATGACGCTGTATACCGCCGGCTGGCTCTCCCGCAGGAACATATTGATGAGGTTCAGCAGGATCGCCGCCCACAGCATGGTCAGCCCCAGCTTATCCACACCGTTGCGCCCGTACATGAAACGCGACAGCGCGTTGCCTATGCGTTGCAGAAAGTTCATAGCACCGTCCCTTTGCGTCCTGCGGCCATGCCGCAGGTTTTCTGACATGATATTTTACAGGAAAAATCGGCAAAGGTAAAGCCCTTTTATGGAAAATTCACAGAATAGACAAATTTTCCGCGCCTTGCAATCCCGCGTATATCTATGGTATAATACTTTGAATATACCCGCCGCCCGCTGCGGCGCGAAAGGAAGATGTACCCATGATAAAGATCGCCCCCTCCATCCTGTCCGCCGATTTCGCCTATCTGGCGCGGGACATTGAAAAAATCGCCACCGCCGACTACGTCCATGTGGACGTGATGGACGGTCTGTTCGTGCCCAATATCTCCATCGGCATCCCGGTGGTCAAGTCCATCCGCCCCACCACCGACCTGCCGCTGGATGTCCACCTGATGATCGAGCGCCCCGTGCGCTATGTGGAGCAGTTCTGCGACGCCGGCGCGGACATCGTCACCTGCCATGTGGAGGCGGACACCGAGGAGAACATCCTCGCCGCCATCGACAAAATACACGCCAAGGGCAAGAAAGCCGGCGTGGTGGTCAAGCCCAGGACCCCGGCCAGCGCCGTGCTGCCCTTCATCGACAAGGTGGAGCTGATCCTTGTGATGACGGTGGAGCCGGGCTTCGGCGGCCAGAAGTTCATGGCCGACATGATGCCCAAGGTGCAGGCCATCCGCGGCTATATCGACGCCATGAACCCCGCCTGCGAGCTGGAGGTGGACGGCGGCGTGGACAGCGACACCTGCAAGGTCTGCATCGCCTCCGGCGCCAACGTGCTGGTGGCCGGCAGCGCCGTGTACAAGGCCGCCGACATTCCCGCCAAGATCAAAGAGCTGAGAGGATAAACACCTATGGAATACTTTCCCGCCCCGCTGGAAAAATTGGTGGAGCAGTTCGCCCGTCTGCCGGGCGTAGGCTACAAGTCCGCCCAGCGGCTGGCCTTTCATGTGCTCTCCCTCCCCGCGGAGGAGGCGCAGGCCTTTGCCGACGCCATCACCGATGCCAAGCGCAGCGTCACCCTGTGCCCTGTGTGCCAGAACCTCACCGCCGGCGGCCTGTGCCCTATATGCGCCGACCAGAAGCGGGACGACGCCACCATCTGTGTGGTGGCCGATCCCCGCGACGTGATCGCCATCGAGCGCAGCCGGGAATACCGGGGGCGCTACCATGTGCTCCACGGCGTGCTGTCCCCCATGAACCATGTGGGGCCCGATGATCTGCACATAAAGTCCCTGCTGGATCGGGTGGCGCAGGGCGGCATCGGCGAGGTCATCATGGCCACCAACCCGGACACTGAGGGCGAGGCCACGGCGCTGTACATCGCCCGGCTGCTGAAGCCCTTCGGCGTGAAGGTCACGCGGCTGGCCTACGGCATCCCCGTGGGCGGCCATCTGGAATTTGCCGACGACGCCACGCTGATGCGTGCGCTGGAAGGGCGGCGGGAGCTGTGAAGCGATTTGCCGCCACCCTGCTGGCCTGCCTGACGGCGCTGTCCCTGACCGGCTGCGGTGCCGCCCAGCCCGCCGAGCTGTCCCTGTTCGCCATGGACACCTACATGACCTTCGTGGCCATTGGCGACGGCGCGGACGACGTGCTCTCCGACCTGAGCCGCACCGTCAACTCGCTGGAATCCTCCCTCTCCCGCACGGTGGACACCAGCGAAGTCTCCCGCCTGAACCGCGACGGCTCCGCCGTCTGGGACGAGGACGGCGCGCAGCTGCTGTCCTGGGCTCTGCAGCACAGTCAGGAAACGGACGGCGCGTTCGATATCACCATCGCCCCGCTGGTGGCGCTGTGGGGCATCACCTCCGACAGTCCCCGCGTCCCCTCTCAAGAGGAGATCGACGCGCTGCTGCCTCTGGTGGGCTATGAGCACGTCCACCAGTCCGAATTTTGCAGCATCTCTCTGGATGAGGGCTGCTCCGTCGATCTGGGCGGCATCGCCAAGGGCTACGCCTCCGACTGCGCCGCCGTCCTGTTCCACCGCAGCGCCCTCACCGGCGGCTGCGCCAATCTGGGCGGTAACGTGTACGTCTACGGCACCAACGCCCAGAAGAAGCCCTGGTCGGTGGCCATTCAGGATCCCGCCGACAGCGAGGGCTACGTCTGCACCCTGAGCCTGTCGGATGCCTTTGTGGTCACCTCTGGCGGCTACCAGCGCTACTTCACCGCGCCGGACGGCACCGTATACCAGCACATCCTCGACCCCAAGACCGGCTATCCCGCCCAGAGCGACCTGACCAGCGTCTCCGTCGTCACACGGGGCGGCTTCGGCGGGCAGGGCACCCGTGCCGACGCCTACTCCACCGCCCTGTACGTTATGGGCGAGCAGGCCGCCGTGGACTTCTGGCGCGGGCAGGGCATGTCCTTCGACATGGTGCTGGTCACGGCCGACGGCCGCGTGGTCTACACCCCCGGCCTTGCGGACTGCTTCAACGAGAGAGAGGGCAGCGCCTATGTCTACCAACCCCTTGCATCCTGAGCTGAAATGGAACCGGTTCGACACGTTGGTGGCGCTGACCGTGGCGCTGCTGGCCATCGTCTCCGCACTGCTGTTCTATCTGCCCCGCAGCCAGTCCGGCGCGCTGACCGTGGTGATCACCGCCTCCGGGCAGGAGGTGCAGCGCACGCCCCTGTCCGAATTCACCGCCGCCGACGTGGCGCATAACGGCTACACCCTGCACATCGCCGCCGCGGACGGCGGCGTGGCGGTGACGTCCAGCGACTGCCCCACCCAGGACTGCGTCCACACCGGACGCATCTCCCGCGCCGGGCAGTCCATCGTCTGCCTGCCGGCGCAGGTGGCCGTCCAGCTGGTGGGCGCGGCCACCCCGGACGCGCCGGACGTGATCGTGGGGTGACGGCATGAAGTGGACTACAAGAAATATCGCCCTGTGCGCCGTCTTAGCGGCACTGGCGCTGGGGCTGAGCACGCTGGAGGGGCTGTTCCCCCTGTCCCTGATCGTCCCCCTGCCCGGCGTCAAGCTGGGGCTTGCCAACATCGTCACCGTGTTCGCCCTGTACCAGCTGGGCGCAGGCGCGGCGCTGGCCATCCTGCTGACCCGCTGTCTGCTAGGCGGTCTGTTCGCCGGCAACGTGTCGGCCATGCTGTTCTCCCTGCTGGGCGGCGTCACCGCCATGCTGGTGATGATCGCCCTGCGGCGCTGCCGCCGTCTCAGCGTCTACGGCGTATCCGTGGGCGGCGCGGCGGCACACAACATCGGTCAGATGGCCGCCGCCTGCATCACGCTGGGCAGCACCATGGTGCTGGGCTACCTGCCCTTCCTGCTGGCCGTCTCCCTTGTGACCGGTACCCTGACCGGCTTTGTCACCGCCCTGCTGATGCGGGCAACACAGCACATTCAATTTCGCTGAGAGGTGGAACTATGGATAAAAAAGACCAGATCATTTTGCAGCAGCTGGACGTGATCCGCTCCATGACGGAGAACAACGTCCGCCGCATGGGCAGCGACTTCTGGGGCACGCCCTTTGAAAGCGTGGGCAAAACGCCCGCCGCGCCCGCCGGTAAGGACGCGGAGAAGAACACCCCGCCCACCGCCGACGCCAAGCCCGGTGACAGCGTCCCCGACAAGGACGAGGAGCTGCCGCCTCCGGAGAAGATCGAGGATCTGCTGGCGGAGTTGGACAGCTACATCGGCCTGAAGGTGGTCAAGGACGAGGTACACGACCTGATCAACATGGTGCAGGTCTACAAGCTCCGGGAGCAGCACGGCCTGCCCACCACCGACATGTCCCTGCACATGGTGTTCACCGGCAACCCCGGCACCGGCAAGACCATGATGGCGCGCATGATGGCGCGCATCTACCGCAGCCTGGGCATCCTGTCCAAGGGACAGCTGGTGGAGGTGGATCGCAGCGGCCTTGTGGCCGGCTATGTGGGGCAGACCGCCCTCAAGACCCAGAAGGTCATCGAAAAGGCCATGGGCGGCGTGCTGTTCATCGACGAGGCCTACGCCCTCAACGGCCGCAGCGAGAACGACTTCGGTCAGGAGGCTATTGACACCATCCTCAAGGCCATGGAGGATCACCGGGACGATCTGGTGGTGATCGTGGCGGGCTACACCGACCTGATGGATAAGTTCATCCACTCCAACCCCGGTCTGGAGAGCCGCTTCAACCGCTTCCTGCTGTTCGAGGACTACACCGTGGACGAGATGATGGGCATTTTCAAAATGCGCTGCGGCAAGGGCTACGTCCTCGCCCCCGATGCGGAGCCGCTGGTGCGGGACTATATCGCCGAGGAGAGCGCCGACGGCAGCTTCGGCAACGGACGCGGCGTCCGCAACATCTTCGAGCACATTCTGGTGGCGCAGAACAACCGCCTTGCCAAAATGGACTCCGTCACCCGTGACGATCTCATGACCCTCACCGCCGACGATGTGCTCCACGCCCGCGGCAAGCTGGACGATTGAAAAAAGAACCGCCTCCGGCGGTTCTTTTTTCGCTTTCCTCTTGCAATGACCACAATATGGTGTATAATGTCATTTATATTTACACAAAATGCAGGAAAGAGGGTCATTGCATGTCATCCAGAGTATTCGACTACATCGCGCAGGAGGAGCAGCGCCAGCAGACCACCGTGGAGCTGATCGCCAGCGAAAACTTCGTCAGCGCCGATGTGCTCCGCGCCGTGGGCAGCTGCCTCACCAACAAGTATTCCGAGGGCTATCCCGCCCGGCGCGCGCTGGGCAATCAGGGGCGGTACTACGGCGGCTGCGCCGTGGTGGATCAGCTGGAGGAATACTGCATCGCCAGGTGGAAGGAGGTCTTTCACACCGACTACCATGTGAACGTCCAGCCCCACAGCGGCTCCTCCGCCAACCTTGCGGCGTATTTCGCCCTGCTGCAGCCCGGCGACAGCATCCTGTCCATGAGCCTGTCCAACGGCGCGCACCTGACCCACGGCTCCCCGGTGAATTTCTCCGGCAAGCTGTACGACATGCACTTTTACGATGTGGACGAGAACGGCTTCATCGACTACGACGCCATGGCGCGCATGGCGCGGACGCTCCGCCCCAAGCTGATCCTGGCCGGTGCATCGGCCTACAGCCGCATCATCGACTACCGGCGCTTCGCGGACGCCGCACGGGAAACGGGCGCGCTGTTTATGGTGGACATGGCGCACGTGGCCGGTCTGGTGGCGGCGGGCGAGCATCCCAGCCCCTTCGGTCTGGCGGATGTGATCACCACCACCACTCACAAGACCCTGCGCGGCCCCCGGGGCGGCCTGATCTTCTGCCGCCCGGAGCTGGCGAAGAGAATCGACAGCGCCGTGTTCCCCGGCACCCAGGGCGGCCCCCTGCAGCACGTCATCGCCGGAAAAGCGGTGGCGGCGGAGGAGGCGCTCACGCCCGCGTTCCGGACGTACATCCACGCGGTGGTGGCCAACAGCCGCGCCATGGCCGACGAGTTCACCGCCATGGGCTACAAGGTCGTCACCGGCGGCACGGATAACCACATGTTCCTGCTGGATCTCACGGACACCGGTCTGACCGGCAAGCAGGTGCAGGAAGCGTTGGACGGCGCGGGCATTACCCTGAACAAGAACTGCGTGCCCGGCGACAGGCGCTCCCCCTTCCAGACCAGCGGCGTGCGCATCGGCACCGCCGCCATGACCACCCGTGGCTACACCGCGGAGGACTTCCGCCGCGTGGCGCACCGTATTGACGCCGTGCTGCGCACCCTGTCTCCTGCGGAGAACGCCGCCGATAAACGGGCGTAGGGTACGACGTCCCGTCAGCGCGGCGGTGCTGCTATCCTGTAGGGCGGGGCCTGCGTGCCCCGCCGGAAAACATGCATATCGTGCGGCGGGACACATGGGTCCCGCCCTACAGAGCGGGTGCGGTAAAGCACCCGTAGGGGCGGACGACTCTGTCCGCCCCGTGACCGCCCTCTCACGAACCGCCCACGGGCGGTTCTTTTTTACTGCATCTCCGGCACCTCCGCCGGCGTAAATGCCCCTGCCAGCTCCGGGAACCATGCCGCCGCCCGCGCCGGCTCCGCGATCAGCGCCAGCTTTTCCCCGTGGGTCAGCTTCGCTTTGATGGCGTACTCCAGCCGCGCCGCCGCGCTCTTATCCCCGCAGCGCCACAGCGCCGCCACCGCCTCCGGCGGGTGGGCGCGGGTATATTTGGCGCCCCGTCCGCTGACGTGGAGCGCCCACCGGCGGGGCAGGTCGTTGGTCAGCCCCGTGTACAGGCTCCCGTCCCGGCACCGCAGAATATACACATAATACGTTCCCTTTTCCACGCCGCGCGCTCCCTTCCCCATCTTTTTCCCATCATACCCGATATTTCTTGCATTGGCAAGCGCTGTATGATACAATTTCAGTTTGGAAAGTGAGGGAGTGCAATGACCCTTTTTGACTACTATGCGCGATATATGACCGAGCTCTGGGAGGGCAAGCGCCCCGCCCCGGCGGGCATCACCTTGCCGGAGGACGGCGATGAGAAAGCCCGCATCCAGTCTCTGGCGCAGCAGCTGCAGGCCATGGGCATGGCGGAATTCGTCCGCGCCTGCGCCGCGCAGGACGGCACGGTGCTGCCGGAGGATCTGTTCAGTGAGCATATCGACCCCAACGGTCTTGAGTTCTTTCTGCGGGATCCGGACGCGCCGGAACCCGCACCGGAAAAGCCCGCAACTCCCGATCCCGATGCCAACAAGCACGCCTTCGAGGTGTTTCTGGACTGCATCGCCATGGACGACGGCCTGGTGCAGTACCTCATCGACGTGCTCAAGCGCATGGATCGCAAGGAGTTCTTCAAGCTGAGCCAGATCACCACCAAGCTGGATCTGGACCCGGAGGAATTCCTCTACTGGCTGGGTCGCCGGGAGCTGTACGCCGGTGAGGAGGAGCAGGCCTGCGCCGTCATGATGGATCACGCCCTGCTGCGTCTGGCGGAGGAGGGACGGCTGGACGTGGTGGCGGCGCTGCTCAGCGGCGACCAGAAGACCTTCGAGACGTTCCGCTGCGAAGCGCCGGAGCTGGTGCACGCCCCCGCCGCCACCTTCGACTGGTACGCGAAAAATTATCTGGATCGGGACTACCCCATCCGTCTCATCATGCGTCTCAACGGCGTGAAATTTCCCAACTGAGGTGAACTATGAACGAACAGTATAAGCAGCTGGGCGTCAGCGATGCGGTGCTGACCTACGGCGAGACCATTCTGGCCTCCCTGCGGGAGCGCTTCGACGCCATCGACGCCATCGCCGAGGCCAACCAGCTGAAGGTCATCAACGCCATGCAGAAAAACCGCGTGGCCGCCAACCATTTCAACCTCTCCACCGGCTACGGCTACGACGACGAGGGACGCGACACGCTGGAGCGGGTCTACGCCAACTGCTTTGGCGCGGAGGCGGCGCTGGTGCGCCCGCAGATCACCTGCGGCACCCACGCGCTGGCGCTGGCGCTGGGCGCGAACCTGCTGCCCGGCGACGAGCTTCTCAGCCCTGTGGGCGCGCCCTACGACACGCTGGAGGAGGTCATCGGCATCCGGGAATCCGTCGGTTCCCTGAAGGAGTACGGCGTCAGCTACCGGCAGGTAGACCTGCTGCCGGACGGCTCCTTCGACCTTGACGGCATCCGCGCGGCCATCAACGAAAAGACAAAGCTGGTGACCATACAGCGCTCCAAGGGCTACGCCACCCGCCCCAGCTTCTCCGTGGAGCAGATCGGCCGGCTGATCGCCTTCTGCAAGCGGTGCAAGCCCGACGTGCTCTGCATGGTGGACAACTGCTACGGCGAATTCACCGAGCTGACCGAGCCGGTGAACGTGGGCGCGGACATGATGGTGGGCAGCCTTATCAAGAATCCCGGCGGCGGGCTGGCTCCCACCGGCGGCTATATCTGCGGCCGCGCCGACCTGATCGAGCGGTGCGCCCGGCGGCTCACCGCCCCCGGTCTTGGCCGGGAGGTGGGCGCCAATCTGGGGCTGCTGACCTCGTTTTATCAGGGCTTTTTCCTGGCGCCCACGGTGGTGGCCTCCGCCGTAAAGGGCGCGGTGTTCGCCGCCGCCTGCTATGAGCGGCTGGGCTTCCGTGTCGTTCCCCCCGCCGCCGAAACGCGGCACGACATCATTCAGGCGGTGGAGCTGGGCAGCCGCGAGGGAATGATCGCCTTCTGCAAGGGCATCCAGTCTGCCGCACCGGTGGACAGCTATGTGACCCCGGAGCCGTCGCCCATGCCGGGCTACGACAGCGACGTGATCATGGCCGCCGGCGCCTTTGTGCAGGGCAGCTCCATCGAGCTGTCTGCCGACGGTCCCACCCGTCCCCCCTACGCCGTGTACTTTCAGGGCGGCCTGACGTGGTACCACGCCAAGCTGGGCATCCTGATGAGCCTGCAGAAAATGCAGGAGGCCGGCCTGATTTCCTTGTAATTATGTAAACTACGGAGGGAGCCTATGGTTCTTCCCAATCACCCCTTTCGACGCCGTCCGCCTCCTTTAACTTCTCTGATTGATTTCAACTTGTATATCACTTGAATTTATAAAGAAAAGTTAAAGGAGTTACTATGTGGTTTTGGTTTTCTCTTATCGCTCTGGTTTGCTGGAGCGGCAGTGACCTGTTCAGCAAGATCGGCTGCCAGGACGCGGACGACAAATACAGCCATCTGAAGATGGTCATGGCGGTGGGTCTGGTAATGGGTCTGCACGCCGCTTACGAAATTTTTATCGGCGGCACAGAGATCAACGGCAGCATCATCCTGACCTATCTGCCGGTGTCGCTACTGTACATCAGCTCCATGACCATCGGCTATATCGGCCTGCGGTACATCGAGCTGTCCATCTCCTCCCCGATATGCAATTCCTCCGGCGCTCTGGTGGCGGTGCTGGCGCTGGCCACCGGCGGGCTGGGCGAGCTGGTGCCGGCGCAGCTGGCGGCCACCGCGCTGGTGTGCGTGGGCGTGATCGGTCTGGGCATCGTGGAGGCGCGGGAGGACGACGACCTGCGCGCCGCCCGGCAGCAGGCCAGCAACCACCGCTACGCCAAGTCCGCGCTGGCGCTGATCCTGCCCATCATCTACTGCCTGCTGGACGCGCTGGGCACCTTTGCCGACAGCCGGGTGCTGGAGACGCTGGACGAGGACAGCGCCAACTGCGCCTATGAGCTGACGTTCCTGCTGGCGGCCATCGTGTGCTTTGTGTATGTGGTGCTCATTAAAAAGAGCAAGCTGCTGCCCAAGCGGGAGGCGCCCAAGTACGCGGGCGCGCTGTGCGAGACGGCGGGTCAGTTCGCGTACATCTATGCGCTGGCGGACACGGAGCATGTGGCGCTGGCCGCGCCTATCATCTCCGCCTACTGCGTGGCCTCGGTGCTGTGGAGCCGCATTTTCCTGAAGGAAAAGCTCAGCTGGAAGCACTACGGCATGATCGCGCTGGTGGTGGCGGGCATTGTGATACTGGGTATTTACGACGCATGACGATAGCGCCCCCCCTGCGAAATCGCAAGGGGCGTGTAATGGGGCGGACAGAGTCGTCCGCCCCTACGAATGGCAGCGCTGACGTGCTGACGGGGCGGCGGGACACACGGGTCCCGCCCTACAGGGTGCGGCGCTTTTACGGGGCGGGCAGAGTCGTCCGCCCCTACAAACGTCTATCGGGGATTTCCATGTGGGACGTCGTACCCCAAGGGCATTTGTTCCGCTGCGCTCCACTGCAGGACGCCGTCCCCTACGGGCGTTATGCGGCAAGTCCGCCTGTCTTGGCGTAGGGGGCGATGCCCACATCGCCCCGCCGGGAAAAGCCGTATTTTGCGGCGGGACACATGGGTCCCGCCCTACAAAGAATCACGGTAGACCGAACGTAAAGAGACACATCCCGCTCACCGCTTCCTCCGGATGTCCTCCCCGAAGAAGGGCAAAATCTCGTATCCGCCCTCGATGCGGGAGAGAATGGCCGCGCCGTAGCGCTGCCCCAGCTCCTCCGGCGCCAGATTGGTGCTGATGATGGTGGAGCGCCCGGCGATCATCCGGCCGTTCACCAGCTGGTACAGCGCGCTCTGGACGAAGGAGGTGGTCATCTCCGTTCCCAGATCGTCCAGGATCAGCAGGTCGCAGCTCTCACAGCGGCGCACCTCCGCCGCCGTCTCCTCGTCGGGGCGGAACTTGTCGTTTTCCAGCTTGGCGAAGATGCTGATGGCCGTGTCGTACACCACGGAGAAGCCGCTCTCGCTGACCACCCGGGCGATGCAGGCGGACAGAAACGTCTTGCCCAGCCCCGTGCCGCCGGACAGCAGCAGGTCGCCGCCGCCCCGGGAGAACTGGCAGGCAAAGTCCCGGCACACGTCAAAATTCCGCTCCATATTGGCGCGGGGCGAGATGCCGTAGCCCTCCCACTCCGTGCTGTCGTACAGATCGAAGCGGAACGTCTCAAACCGCGCCTCGCCCAGCGGCAGCAGGCGGGACAGCTCCTGCAGCTGCTCCCGTGCGTAATACTGCCGCAGGCAGCGGCACACGCCCTTTTTGTCATAACCCGTGTCGCCGCAGAGGGGACAGGCGGGCTTGTCCTCCAGATAGTCGGCGGGATAGCCCAGCTCCGTCAGCAGCTGCGCCCGCTCCTGCTGCAACGCCAGATTCTCGTCCCGCAGGGCGCGGATGGCCGGCAGGGGATCCTCCCCCTTTTTGGCGGCGGCGGCCACGATGCGGCTCATGGTGCCCCGCAGGGTGCGCTCGATCTCCTCCAGCCGGGGCTGGCGGGCGTACAGCATCCGGCGGCGCTGCTCCATCTCCGCCGCCCGGCGCTGCCTGGCCTGATCGAAGCGAGCCAGCGCCCGCTGCATGATGACTCCGTCGTATGCCATACTCTCACCTCTTTATGTAGCGGCGCATCCACGCGTCCTTGTCCCCGGCAGGGGCGGCGGGCTTGGTGGGAGACGTTCTCCCTCCCTGCTCGCCCTGCTCCACCTGATGAACGGTGTGCCAGCCGGCCTCGTGCCAGCGGCGCAGGATGCCGTTGAGATACCGCCAGTTCATGTCCTTCTTGTAAAACACCGTGCGCTCATAGGCCAGCGCCACCGTCTCCGGTGGGAAGCCCATGTCCATCCACTGGGTGATGTAGCGCCGTTCCGCGTCCACCATCTGGCGCTGGGGCAGGTGCAGCGCGCGCATGTAGGCGGCGGACTTCTCCTCCCGCTGCGCCCATTTTTTCAGGTACGCGGCGGCGGCGGTCTGGTCGAAGATGCCCAGCTGCGCCCAGTGATAGCCCTCCTTCTCGATCTGCCGCAGGGTGGGACGCCGTCCCTCTCCCCACTGGCGGCGCGCCCGCTCCACGCAGTGGCACACCAGCAGGTAGATCACGTCCGCGGGCATGCCGATCTGGTCGTACAGCCCCGCCAGGATCTGCAGGTCGGCGGTGCGCAGCTTCTTGCCCAGCTGCTGCTCCGTCTGGGGGATCAGCAGGCGGAAGCCCTCGTTGTCCGTCAGCAGCCCGGCGATGTCCTGAGACGTGTACACCGGACGCTCCTCCGCCGGGGCGGGCGGCGCGTCCTCCGCCGGGCGTGGCAGAATGCCCAGCTGCTGCAGCACCCGCTCCGCCGCGTCGATGCGCAGGCGGCTGATGGGCAGCGCCCGCTCCAGCTCCTCCGGGGTCACGCCCCGTCCGAACCGGCACAGCGCCAGATACAGGAGCGCCGCGTCGCCCTGTCCGCTTTGCAGCAGCTTGTCCGCGGCGACGGTGCTCAGCGTCAGCTGCTCTTTGCCGCTGCGCAGGATATAGCCCTCCATGGCGCTCCCTCCCTTCTCATAGTGACCCCTATTCTACACGAAAACCGCCGCAACGTAAAGCGGGACGGGACAACTTTTTACAAATTTCCGCTTTTCGGCAAAATATCCTTTCCTCCGCCGGATTTTATGCTATAATGGATTCTGTATCGGTATATACAACTTTCTACTACTTTTCTATTTATATACAAGGAGGAGCTTGCTATGGCGAACCGGGTAACGATGACGATCTGCGGCACGGAGTACATCCTCGTGGCCGAGGAGGACGCCGCCTACATGGAGAAGATCGGTTCCATGGTGGACACGGAGATGCGCAGCCTGATGGACAGCGCCCACATGAGCCGCGACGCGGCGGCGGTGCTGGCGGCGGTGAATCTGGCCGACCAGCTGACGAAGGCGCAGGAGGGCGCGGAGAATCTGCGCCGGCAGGTCAAGACGTATCTGGACGAGGCCAGCCGCGCCAAGAGCGAGGCCGCCGAGCTGCGCCGCAAGCTCCAGAACGCCCAGAACCAGAACAACCGCCGGGGATGATGGAGCTGCTGTCCCCCGCAGGCGGGTATGAGGCGCTGGTGGCCGCCGTACAGAGCGGCGCTGACGCGGTATATATGGGCTTCGGCGCCTTCAACGCCCGGCGGGGCGCCCGGAACTTCACCGACGAGGAATTCGCGTCGGCGGTGCAGTATTGCCATCTGCGGGGCGTGCGGGTGTTCCTGACGCTGAACACGCTGGTCACCGACCGGGAGCTGCCCGCGGCGGCGGACGCGCTGCGCCGCGCCAGCGCCATGGGCGTGGACGCGGTGCTGGTGCAGGACTGGGGGCTTCTGGCGCTGGCGCGGGAGATCGTGCCCGACCTGCCCCTCCATGCCAGCACGCAGATGAGCCTGTTCACCCTGGGCGGCGCCAACGAAGCGGCGGCGCTGGGCATGGAGCGGGTGGTGCTGGCGCGGGAGCTGAACCGGGACGAGGTGCGGGAGATATGCGCGGGCTGCAAAGCGGAGGTGGAGATCTTCGGCCACGGCGCACTGTGCATGTGCTACTCCGGTCAGTGCGAGATGAGCGCCGTGCTGGGACAGCGCAGCGGCAACCGGGGCGCGTGCGCCCAGCCCTGCCGCCTGCCCTACGGCGTGAACGCCCCGTGCAGGGGCGCCTATCCCCTGAGCCTGAAGGACGCCAACCTGTCCGCCTATTTGCAGGACATGGAGCGCATGGGCGTGGACTGCCTGAAGATCGAGGGGCGGCTGAAGCGCCCGGAATACGTGGCGGTGGTGACGGGCATCTACCGCCGCCTGCTGGACGAAAGGCGGCTGCCCACGGCGGAGGAATCCGCCGCGCTGGAGCAGGCCTTCTCCCGCAGCGGCTTTACGGACGGCTATTGGCTGGGCAGGAAGGGCAAGGCCATGTTCGGCACCCGGCCGGAGAACGTGCCGGAGCCGAAGGAGCTGTTCGCCCGCGCCCGCGAGACATACGAAAACGGAAAAGAGAACCGGAAAATACCGGTGAACCTGCGGCTGACGGTGCGCCGGGGCGAACCGGTGCGGCTGGGCGGCGCGTGCGCCGTCCGGAACGGCGTGACCATAGCCTTAGCCACGGGCGACGCGCCGGAGGAAGCCCGGAACCGGGCGGTGACGGCGGAGGAGCTGACCCAGCGCCTCTCCAAGACCGGCGGCACCGTGTTCACGGCGGACAGCGTGGAGGTGGAGCTGGACGAGGGGCTGATGGTGTCCGCCAGTGCCGTGAACGGCCTGCGCCGGGAACTGCTGGACGAGCTGGCAGCGCGGCGGCAGGACATCCCGAAACGGCGGGAGCTGCCCGCCTCTCCCCTGCCGGACGCGCCGGCGGGCGCGGAGCGGATGACGTTCACCGTGTCCATCGCCCGCGCCGACCAGCTGACGGAGGCGCTGCTGGCGGAAAAGCCCGCCATCGTGTATATTCCGGCGGAGCTGCTGGATACCATGGACTTGTCCGCCTGTGCCGGGCGGACGGAGCTGTGCGCCGTGCTGCCCCGCGTGTTCCGCACGGCGGACGAGCAGCCCCTGCGGGCCATATTGGAGCGGCACCCGGAGGTCACGTCCGTGACCGTGGGCAACTGGGGGCACATGCCCATCGTCCGGGGTCTGGGAAAGACGCTGCGGGGCGACCTGGGGCTGAACGTGTACAACAGCCGCGCCGTGGCATTCTGGCGGGAGCGGGGGCTGACCTCCGTGACGGCCAGTCTGGAGCTGCGGTGGCAGCAGGTGCGTGATCTGGGCAAATACGCGGACTGCGAGGCCGTGATCTACGGCCGGCTGCCGCTGATGATCACGGAGAACTGCATGACGAAGAACAGCGTGGGCTGCGCCCACGGCGCAGGCAGCGTGCTGACCGACAGGACGGGGGCGCAGTTCCCGGCACTGTGCGCCTACGGCTGCCGGTGCGAGATCGAGAACGGCAAGGTGCTGGTGCTGGCGGACAAGCCGGAGGTGTTCCGGTGCGGCCTGCGGTACGGGCGGCTGCGGTTCACCACGGAGACGGCGGAGGAATGCGCCGCCATCCTACGCGCCCACAACGCCGGGACGATCACGGCGGACGCGGACACCACGCGGGGGCTTTTTTACCGGGGCGTGGAGTGAGGACGCAGGGCGGACAGAGTCGTCCGTCCCTACACGGTCTGTCATTGCGAGCCAGTGCTCACACTGGCGCGGCAATCCGTTCCCAGCGCGGCGCTGCCGCGCTGACGGGACGTCGTACCCCAAGGGCATTTGTTCCGCTGCGCTCCACCGCAGGACGCCGTCCCCTACGGAGCATCGCCGGGACAAATGTGCGCCTTGCGGCGGGACACATGGGTCCCGCCCTACAGAGTGCGGCGCGGAGCGGGCGGGCAGAGTCGTCCGTCCCTACGCACGGCTATCGGGGGCGTTTCATGCGGGGCGGCGGGACGGCGGAATCCGCCGCAAAACGTACAACGCATTGTATAATTACCTCTTAAATTTACATTCTGTATTCATTTTATCAGGAAAAAGGTGCTATTATGGAGCTGAAGATCAAACCCCTGTCCCCGAAGATCGGGACGGACATCCCCCTTCCCCGCTTTGCCACGGCGGGCGCGGCGTGCATGGATCTGTGCGCCTGCGTGGACGAGGCCGTGACCCTGAACGCCGGTGAGCGGCGGCTGGTGCCCACGGGCATCGCCATCGCGCTGCCGTCGCCGGAGTATGTGGCGCTGGTGTTCGCACGCAGCGGGCTGGGCATCAGGAAGGGCGTGTGCCTGTCCAACGGCGTGGGCGTTATCGACAGCGACTACCGGGGCGAGATCGGCGTGGGGTTGGTGAACCTGGGCGACGCGCCCTACACGGTGCAGCCCGGCGACCGCATCGCCCAGCTGATGGTGGTGCCGGTGGTGCAGCCCGCCGTGACGGTGGTAGACGATCTGGACGAGACGGAGCGGGGCGCAGGCGGCTTCGGCTCCACAGGCAGGTGACGGATATGGCGAGGATCGTGCTGGCCTCCGGCTCTCCCCGGCGGCAGGAGCTTTTGCAGCGGATGGGCATCTCTGATTTCACCATCCGCGTACCGCAGGTGGAGGAGTATTTTCCCGCCGGGCTGACCCCGCAGGAGACGGTGTGCTACATCTCGCGGGAGAAGTCCCAGGCGGTGGACGCGGCGGAGGATGAGATCGTCATCACGGCGGACACCATGGTGTTTCTGGACGACAGGAAGCTGGGCAAGCCCGCCGACGAGCGGGAGGCGCTGGAGATGCTGACGGCCTTACAGGGTCGCCGCCACACGGTATGCACCGGCGTGACGGTGCGGCAGGGGCAGCGGCTGCTGACCCGCGCCCAGTCCACGGACGTGTACTTCCGCCCGGCCACGGAGCGGGAGCTGCGCGCCTACATCGCCGGGGGCGAGCCTATGGACAAGGCGGGCGCCTACGGCGTGCAGGGACAGGGCGCGCTGCTGGTGGAGCGCATCGACGGGGACTTTTTCAACGTGATGGGTCTGCCGGTGGTGCTGCTGGAGGAGATGCTGCGTGAATTCGGCGTGGTGCTGCTGGGGTAACACAACATGAAGCGATTTTTTACGAAAACGGGAATATGGCTGCTGGCGGCGGCGGCGACCATCGCGGTGGTGCTGTGCGTGGTGTCGGCTCTCGGCTCCGGTACGGGGCTGCTGCACAACGCGCTGGGCGTTATCGCCTCGCCCTTCCGGGCGGCGGGCTCCGCCGTGGCGGGCTGGGTGGACGGCATCAGCGACCGGTTCGACAGCGTGGAGCAGCTTCAGCAGGAGAACGACGAGCTGCGCCAGCAGATCGCGGAGCTGGAAAAGCAGCTGCGCTCCGCCGAGAGCGCCGCGGAGGAGAACCGCGACCTGCGGGAGCTGCTGGGTCTGCGGCAGCAGCGCAGCGATCTGACCTTCGAGGCGGCGCGGGTGACACAGCGGGATGTCTCCAACTGGGCCAGCACGCTGGTGCTGAACCGGGGCAGCCAACACGGTGTGGCCGTGGGCAACTGTGCCGTGGACAGCGCCGGGAACCTGGCCGGTGTCATCACGGAGGTGGGGCTGAACTGGAGCCGCCTTGCCACGGTGCTGGACACGGAATCCCAGTTCGGCGCCACGGTGTTCCGCACCGGCGAGACGGCGGTGGCCGGCGGAGAGCTGGAGCTGATGGCCGAGGGCAAGCTGCGGCTGCAATATCTGGCGGACAGCGCCAGCCTCATCAAGGGCGACGTGGTGGTCACGTCGGGCTTGGGCGGCTACTATCCCTCCGGGCTGGTGATCGGCACGGTGGAGGCGGTGCAGACCGACGACGGCGGGCTGGCGCGGTACGCGGTGCTGGCGCCGGGGTGCAGCGTGGACGAGATGAAGGAGCTGTTTATCATCACGGATTTTGACGTGATCGAGTGAAAGACGGAGGACGGACATGACGCGGCGTGCAACGGCCATCAAGTGGATATGCTACTGTCTGGGCGCGTTGGTGCTGGTGCTGGTGCAGAGCGCGGTGCTGGTGCATGTGCGGATATGGGGCGTACACCCCTTTATCCTGCCGGCCATCGCGGTGATACCCGCCACGCTGGAGCGCGGCGAGCAGGGACTGCTGTACGGCGCGTTCTTTGGACTGGCGTGCGATCTGCTGACACCGGTGGCGGGCATGCCCTGCTTCTATTTCCTGGTGTTTCTGCTGGGCGCGGCGGCGGCATGGCTGCTGAGCTGGCAGGTCATCATGGCGGGCGTGGTGTGCTCCGTGGCGGTGACGGCGGTGTGCATGGTGATATGCGCGCTGCTGCACGCGGCGGTGATGGCCGGGCAGAGCGGCTTTGACATGGGCGCGGCATCGTGGCTGGCGCTGCGGGAGCTGGCGGTGAGCCTGCCCTTCGCGGCGGCGGTGCACCCCCTGCTTGCATGGGTGCGGACACGCGCTCTGGACGATTAGACCCTCGGAGGAGAAAGGAACTATGATGAAGAACCCCCACCCCGCCCGGCGGCGGGTGTATATGCTGCTGGCCTTTTTCGGCGCTTTCCTGCTGCTGTTCTTCGCCGTGCTGTACGACGCGCAGGTGGTACACGGCAGCGAGAACCGGGCGAAGTCCATCACCAGCAACACCGCCAGCGAGACGGTGACGGCCTCCCGCGGCATTATCACCGACCGCAACGGCAAGGTACTGGTCAGCAACCGGCTGGCCTATACGCTGGTGTTCGACAAGAGCGCCTTCGGCAAGGACGACGGCGCGCTGAACGACGCTATATGGCGGCTGATCCAGCTGTGTCAGGAGCTGGACGTGCCGTGGAACGACACCCTGCCCATGACCACGGGGGTGATCCCCCAGCTGAAGACCGCAGCCCGCTCCAACGCCTTTCAGGAGTATCTGAAGGACAACGAGCTGCCGGAGAACGCCTCCGCCTCGGAGCTGATCGGCGCCCTGCGGGAGCTGTACGCCATCGATGAGCGCTATACCACGGCGCAGGCGCGGCTCATCGCCGGCGTGCGCTATGAGCTGGACGGGCGCAGCAGCTATACCTTCGCCGAGGACGTGTCCTCGGAGCTGATCAGCCGCATCACCGACGGGCACTATGAGGGCGTGACCATCAAGACGGCGGCGGCGCGGGTATACAACACCAAGCTGGCGGCGCACATTCTGGGCACCGTGGGCGCTATATGGCAGGAGGAGTGGCGCAGCGACGAAAAGACCGGCTATGTGGGCTACGCGGATCGGGGCTACTCCATGAACGATCTGGTGGGCAAGGACGGCGTGGAGAAAGCCTTTGAGGAGTATCTCCACGGCGTGGACGGCAGACGGCTCATCACCACCGACGAAAACGGCAAGCTCACCGGCGAGCTGTACACCCGCAAGCCCCAGCCCGGCGGCACCGTGGCGCTGACCATCGACATCGACCTCCAGCAGGTGGCGGAGGACACGCTGGCCAGCACCATTCAGGGCATGGTGGACAAGGACAGCAACGAGCGCGGCGGCGCTGTGGCCGTGGTGCAGGTGGGCACCGGCGAGGTGCTGGCATTGGCCAGCTATCCCACCTACGATCTGGAGACGTTCAACCAGAACTACGAGGAGCTGGCGGCCGACGAGCGGCTGCCTATGTTCAACCGCGCCACCCAGGGCATTTACGCCCCCGGCTCCACCTTCAAGCTGTGTACCTCCGTGGCGGCGCTGGAGGAGGGCATCATCACCCCCACCACCATCATCCAGGACAAGGGTATCTACACCTATTATAAAGACCCGCAGCCCATGTGCTGGATCTGGCGGCAGGCGCGCACCACCCACGGGCGCATCAACGTCAGCCAGGCCATCGTGGATTCCTGCAACTACTTCTACTACGAGGTGGGACGACTGACGGGCATCAAGAAGCTGGACGAATACGCCACGGCCTTCGGCCTGGGGCAGCACACCGGCATCGAGATCGGGGACGAGAGCGGCGTGCTGGCCTCGCCGGAGTGGGCGGAAGCCCACGACCGGGAGTGGACGGACGGCCAGACCATCACGGCGGCCATCGGACAGTCCTACAACCTGTTCACCCCCCTGCAGCTGGCCAACTATGTGGCCACGCTGGTTTCCGGCGGCGAGCATTACGAGGCGCATCTTCTGAAAAACGTGAAATCTTACGATAATTCTCGTATTATCGACGTATACGACAAGGGGACGCTGAACGAGATGCACATCTCGGAATCCACCATGGCGGCGGTGACAAAGGGCATGCACGACCTGACCCACGACTCGCTGCAGGGCGCGTTCTCCCGCTGCGTGGTGGAGGCGGGCGCCAAGACCGGCTCGGCGCAGGTGGGCACGGACATCGCCAACGGCACCTTCGTGGCCTACGCGCCATATGACGATCCGGAGATCGCCATCGCCATCGTGGTGGAGAAGGGCGGCAGCGGCAGTCTGCTGGCCAACGCCGCCGTGGACATCATCAACGCGTGGTTCACCCGGGGCGGCAGCAGCGCTTCGCTGGGCGAGAACACACTTTTGCAGTAACGCGCCACGCCCACGGGCGGCGCGCATGAGGACAGTATGGGACCTATATTTGATTCAAAAGACAAGCGGTATAAAGACCCCTTCGGCGCGGCGGCCTGCTCTGCGGACATCCGCTTCGCGCTGGAGGACGAGACGTATTACGGCTGCGAGCTGCTGGTATACCGGGAGTTCGCCGGAAAAGAGGACGTGTGCGCCCTGCCGCCGGCGGAGGGCGGCTTCGCCGGGACATACACCGCCCCGGCGGAGGCCGACCTGTGCTGGTACGCCTTCCGACTGACGGACGGCGACGGCCATCTGGTTTGGTTCGGCAAAAACGGCGTGCAGGACGCGCCGGAGAAGCTGATACGCTGGCAGCTGACGGTGTACGAGGACACGGCCACGCCTGAGTGGTTCGGCGAGGGCGTCACCTATCAGATCTTCCCCGACCGGTTCCGCCGGGTGGCCATGCCGGACGTGTCCTCCATGGTGGGACGGCGCTGGCTCCACGAGAGCTGGGGCGACCGGCCGGTGTTCCTGCCGGAGGTCAACGGCGAGATCACCAACCGGGACTTCTTCGGCGGCTCGCTGGCGGGCATCACGGAGAAGCTGGACTATCTGCGCGGGTTGGGCGTGACCACCCTGTACCTGAACCCCATTTTCGAGGCCGCCAGCAACCACCGCTACGACACGGCGGACTACCGCGCCATCGACCCGCTGCTGGGCAGCAAGGAGGACTTCCGCGCCCTGTGCGACGGGGCGCATGAGCGGGGCATGCGGGTGATACTGGACGGCGTGTTCAACCACACCGGCAGCAACAGCCGCTATTTCAACGCCGAGGGGTACTATCCCTCCCTGGGCGCGGCGCAGAGCCAAAGCTCCCCCTATTACCACTGGTACAGCTTCCACCCGTGGCCGTCGGAGTACGACGCGTGGTGGGGCGTGCGGACGCTGCCCGCCGTCAACGAGGAGCAGCCGGACTACCGGGACTTCATCTTCGGCGGCGAGGACAGCGTGGTGCGGCACTGGCTGCGCTGCGGCGCGGACGGCTGGCGGCTGGACGTGGCGGACGAGCTGCCCGGCGACTTTATCGAGGGCATCCGCCGCGCCATGGACGCGGAGAAGCCCGGCGGCTATCTGCTGGGCGAGGTGTGGGAGGACGGCAGCAACAAGATCGCCTACTCCCACCGGCGGCGGTATCTGCTGGGGCGGGAGACACACGGTCTGATGAACTACCCCTTCCGCACGGCGCTGCTGCAATGGTTGGGCGGCGGCGACGCGGCGGCCTTCCGGGAGAGCATGGAGACGATACGGGAAAACTATCCCCCGGCGGCCTTTTACGGCGCCATGAACTTTCTGGGCACCCACGACACGCCCCGCATCCTGACGCTGCTGGGCGCGGCGCACACGCCGGAGACAAAGCAGGCGCGGGCGGACTACCGCCTCTCCCCTGCTGAGCTGGCGCGTGGCAAGGCAAAGCTGCGTCTGGCGGGCATGCTGCTGTACAGCTTCCCCGGCTCCCCTACCCTGTTCTACGGCGACGAGGCCGGGATGCAGGGCTTCGAGGATCCCCTGAACCGGGGCACGTTCCCCTGGGGCGGCGAGGACGCGGCGCTGACGGCGTTCTTCCGGACGCTGGGCGACCTGCGGCAGCGGGAGAGCCTGCGCCGGGGGCGGCTGGCGTACATACGCAACCAGGGCGGCTGTCTGGTGATCGAGCGGGCGGCGGACGGCGAGCGCACCGTGACGGCGCTGAATGCCGGTGACGCGCCGGTGGAGCTGGTGCTGTCGTGGGACGCGCCCACGGCGCGGGACGGCGTGACCGGGCAGCAGTTCCTGACCGAGGACGGCGTGCTGCGGGTGACGCTTCCCCCTCTGGACGGCATGATATTGGTGTAAACGATTCCCCTGTTTCACGTGAAACAGGGGAATCACTTTTTCAGGCGGCTGTTTCACGTGAAACAGGGGCGCTGCCCTTTGCCGTGGAATGTTTCATGTGAAACATTCCGGGAAAATTTGCGCTTCCCTCTTGCAAGCCACCGGTTAAGTGGTATATACTAGGGTATCGAACTTAGACAGAAAGAGGAATCTGCTGTGGCGAAAATTGTTGCGATCGTGAATCAGAAGGGCGGCGTGGGAAAAACCACCACCTGCGTGAATCTGGCCGCCGCCGTGAAGGCAGCGGGCAAGAGAGTGCTGCTGTGCGACTTTGACCCGCAGGCCAACGCCACCAGCGGCATGGGCGTGGACAAGTCCACCAGCAACGGCGTGTACGACGTGATCATGAACGGCGCGTCTACCGAGTCCGTGATCGTCTCCACCCCCTATGGCGACGTGCTGCCCAGCAGCAAGGCGCTGGCGGGCGCGGGCGTGGAGCTGATCAGCATGGATGACCGGCAGTTTCTGCTGAAGGCGGCGCTGCGGCAGGTGGCGGACAAGTACGACTTCATCTTCATCGACTGCCCGCCCTCGCTGGAGCTGCTGACGCTGAACGCACTGTGCGCCGCCAACAGCCTGCTGGTGCCGGTGCAGGGCGAGTATTACGCGCTGGAGGGTCTGAGCGACCTGATGAACACCGTGCGCATCGTGCGGCGGAGCATGAACCCCGGTCTGGAGATCGAGGGCGTGCTGCTGACCATGTACGATGGGCGGACGAACCTGTCCATCCAGGTGGCGCAGGAGCTGAAGCGCTTCTTCGCCGGAAAGGTGTACAGCGTGGTCATCCCCCGGAACGTGCGCCTCAGCGAAGCGCCCAGCCACGGCAAGCCCATCGGCGCTTACGACCGGACATGCCGGGGCGCGGAAGCGTACACGGCGCTGGCGACGGAATTTCTGCGGAAAAACAACTGCTGAAAGGAGACGCAGTATGGCAAATACAAAAGGTCTGGGCAAGGGACTGAGCGCGCTGCTGGGCGACGATGTCATCGCCGCCAAGGACGAACGCGCCTCCTCCCTGCTGCTGCCCATCAGTCAGGTGGAGAGCTGCTCCACCCAGCCCCGCAAGAGCTTCGACCCGGAGGCGCTCAGCGATCTGGCGGACTCCATCCGGGTACACGGCATCATCCAGCCGCTGACGGTGCGAAAGCTGCAAAGCGGGTATTATCAGATCATCGCCGGCGAACGGCGGTGGCGGGCGGCGCGGATGGCCGGGCTGACACAGGTGCCCGCCGTGGTCATCGAGGCCGACGACCGCAAGGCCATGGAGCTGGCCATGATCGAAAACCTCCAGCGGGAGGACCTGAACCCCATCGAGGAGGCCGAGGGCTACCGGGTGCTGACGGAGCAGTACGGCATGACCCAGGACGAGTGCGCCCAGCGGGTGGGCAAGTCCCGTCCCGCCGTGGCCAACGCCCTGCGGCTGCTGGGGCTGTCCGAGCCGGTGCGCGCCATGGTGGAGGACGGACGGCTGTCCGCCGGTCACGCCCGGGCGCTGGTGACGCTGGGCGCCAGGCAGCAGCAGGCCGCCGCCGAAACGGTGGTGAAGGATGCGCTGTCGGTGCGGCAGACGGAGCTGCTGGTGAAGAAGCTCACCGCCGAGAAAAAGGAAAAGCCCCAGCCGGACGCGCTGTCCGTCAACTATGTAGAGGAGGCGGCGCGGGAGCTGGGCGAAAAGCTGGGTCGCCCCTGCCGCATCGTCAACGGCAAGAAAAAGGGACGCATCGAGCTGGAATACTACGGCACGGACGATCTGAACGCCCTGCTGGAGGCGTTGGAAAAGCTGGGCAGGAAATAAGCGTTTCACGTGAAACAGGCGCGCCTCCCCCCTGCCGCAGGAAGAATAAGCGGCTGTAGGGCGGGACCCATGTGTCCCGCCGCAAAACGCGCTCTCATCACGGCGGGGCACGCGGGCCCCGCCCTACGGGAATATCCGAGCCAAACGCAGCGCTCGGCAGAACAACCAACCAATACAATATAAGAGGTAAGCAACCATGCTTGATATCAAGTTTATCCGGGAGAACCCGGAGATCGTGAAGGAGAACATCCGCAAGAAATTCCAGAACGCCAAGCTGCCGCTGGTGGACGAGGTCATCGCGCTGGACGCGGAGCGCCGCGCCGCCATCAACGAGGGCGAGACGCTGAAGGCCGAGCGCAACAAGCTGTCCAAGGCCAACGGCCCCCTGTTCGGCAAGCTGAAGAAGTGCGCGGACGAGGCGGAAAAGGCCGCTATCCAGGCGGAGATCGACGCCAACAACGCCGCGGTGAAGGCCAACGCCGAGCGCATGGCGCATCTGGAGGAGAAAAAGGCCAACGCCGAGGCCGCCATGAACAAGCTCCTGCTGGTGATCCCCCAGATCATCGACGAGTCGGTGCCCATCGGCCCCGATGACAGCTGCAACGTGGAGGTGGAGCGGTTCGGCGAGCCCAAAACCCCGGATTTCGATATCCCCTACCACACCGACATCATGGAGCGCTTTGACGGCATCGACATGGACGCCGCCGCCCGCGTGTCCGGTCAGGGCTTCTATTACCTGCTGGGCGACATCGCCCGGCTGCACTCCGCCGTCACCGCCTACGGCCGGGATTTCATGATCGACAGAGGCTTCACCTACTGTATCCCCCCGTTCATGATCCACGGCAACGTGGTGGAGGGCGTCATGTCCCAGACGGACATGGACGCCATGATGTACAAGATCGAGGGCGAGGATCTCTACCTCATCGGCACCAGCGAGCACTCCATGATCGGCAAGTTCATTGACCAGATCGTGCCGGAGGACAAGCTGCCCCAGACCCTGACCTCCTACTCCCCCTGCTTCCGCAAGGAGAAGGGCGCCCACGGCATCGAGGAGCGGGGCGTGTACCGCATCCACCAGTTCGAAAAGCAGGAGATGATCGTGGTCTGCCGCCCGGAGGACTCCAAGGCGTGGTACGAGAAGATGTGGCGCTGGTCGGTGGAGCTGTTCCGCAGTCTGGACATCCCCGTGCGGCAGCTGGAGTGCTGCTCCGGCGATCTGGCTGACCTGAAGTGCAAGAGCTGCGACATCGAGGCGTGGTCGCCCCGGCAGCAGAAATACTTCGAGGTGTGCTCCTGCTCCAATCTGGGCGACGCGCAGGCGCGTCGGCTGAAGATCCGCGTCCGCGGCGAGGACGGCAAGCTGTATCTGCCCCACACCCTGAACAACACCGTGGTGGCGCCGCCCCGTATGCTCATCGCCCTGCTGGAGAACAACCTGCAGGCGGACGGCTCCGTGCTGGTGCCCAAGGCTCTGCAGCCCTACATGGGCGGCAAGGAGCGTCTGGTGCCGCTGCACTGATAGCAACTTGTAATATCGCGCGCACTTTATACCGCAAGTATAGGAGACAACACAAATGAAGAAGTTCTTTGCAGAATTCAAGGAATTCGCCATGCGCGGCAACGTAATGGACATGGCCGTCGGCGTGATCATCGGTACCGCGTTCGGTAAGATCACCACCTCTCTGGTGAACGATGTGTTCATGCCGCTGATCGGCCTGCTCATCGGCGGCGTGGATCTGGGACAGCTGAATATCGTGCTGAAGCCGGAGGTTCTGGACGAGGCAGGCCAGGTGGTCACCGAGGCTGTTACCCTGGGCATCGGCACGTTTCTGAGCACGGTCATCGACTTTGTTCTGGTGGCCTTCGTCATCTTCCTGATGGTCAAGACCATCAACCAGCTGCACAAGCTGGGCAAAAAGGACGAGGAGCCGCAGGAGGAGGAAGAACCGGCTCCCACCAGCGAGGAGCTGCTCACCGAGATCCGCGACCTGCTGAAAGAGCAGCAGAAATGAGGGATATCCTGACCGCCGGACTGACGGCGCTGGGGCTGGATACCGCCGCCGCGCCGCAGCTGGAGCGCTATGCCGCGCTGCTGCTGGAGAAGAACAAGGTCATGAACCTGACGGCCATCACCGGGGAGCGGGACGTGGCCACCCTGCACCTGCTGGACTGCGCCGCGCTGCTGGCGCAGGCGGACATGCGGGGTAAGACCGTCATCGACGTGGGCACCGGCGCGGGGTTCCCCGGCATGGTGCTGGCCATACTGGAGCCGTCGGCGCGGTTCACGCTGCTGGACAGTCTGGGCAAGCGGGTGGACTTCCTGCGGGAGGTCTGCGAGCAGCTGGGGCTGAAAAACGTCGTCTGCGTCCACGCACGGGCGGAGGAATTCGCCGCCGGGCACCGTGAGCGGTTCGACATAGCCACATCCCGCGCCGTGGCACAGCTGAACGTGCTCAGCGAGCTGACGCTGCCGCTGGTGAAGGTGGGCGGCCTGTTCGCCGCCATGAAGTCCACGTCCACCGACGAGGAGATCGCCGCCGCCCGCAGCGCCATCGCCCAGCTGGGCGGGCAGCTGGCCGGCTGCACGGACTATCCGGTGCCGGAGACGGACGTGGTACACCGCATCGTCCGCATCGAGAAGGTGCGGCCGACGCCGAACCAATTCCCGCGGGCCTTCGCCCGCATCAAGAAAGCGCCGCTGGTATAGCGGCGCGGAGAGGAGGAACTCCATGGGCAAGATCATCGCCGTGGCGTCCGGCAAGGGCGGCACCGGCAAAACCACCTTCACCGCCAACACCGCGCTGGCGCTGGCGGCCATGGGACAGCGGGTGCTGTGTCTGGACTGCGACATCACCCTGCGGAATCTGGATCTGGCGCTGGGACTCAGCGACCGGGCGCTGATGGATTTCTCCGACGTGATGGAGGGGCGCTGCACACTGGACGAGGCGGCGGTGCCCCACGAGAAGTACCCCTCCCTGTTTCTGCTGACCGCGCCCATGGCCGACAGGCCGCTGACGCTGTCGGTGACGGGGATACAGGGTCTGGCGCGGGCGATCCGGGAGAAATTCGACTGGTGCCTGATCGACGCGCCCGCCGGGCTGGGACAGGGCTTCCAGATGGCGGCGTGCATGGCCGATCAGGTGATCGTCATCACCACCACGGACGTGTCCGCCATGCGGGACGCACAGCGCACCGCCGCCGAGCTGTCCGCCTTCCCCACCGGGACGGTGCATCTGGTGGTGGGACGGGTGTCCCGGAAGGTGCTGCGGGCGCTGCACACCACCATCGACGACGCCATCGACGCGGCGGGTCTGCCGCTGCTGGGCGTGGTGCCGGAGGATCCGGACGTGCCCTACTGCCTGAATCAGGGACTGGTGCTGCGGGAGCGGAACTACTACGCCGCCCGCGCCTATGAGAACATTGCCAAACGCATCATGGGGCAGAAAGCGCCCCTGATGAAGATATAAGAGAAAGGAGCCGCCTTCTATGAACATTGCATTGATGGCACACGACAACCGCAAGGAGCTGATGGTGCAGTTCTGCACCGCCTACTGCGGCATTCTGGCCAAGCACACCCTCTGCGCCACCGCGCGCACCGGTCAGCAGATCGCTGACGCCACCGGACTGACCATCCACCGCTTCCTCTCCTTCGACCACGGCGGCGGACAGCAGATCGCGGCGCGTATCGCCTATAACGAGATCGACATGGTGCTGTGCTTCAGCGACCCCAACCGCAAGACCACCGACGAGGATATCGCGTATATCTCCCGGCTGTGCGACCAGAACAACGTGCCCTTTGCCAGCAATCTGGCCACCGCCGAGATGCTGGTGCTGGGTCTGGATCGGGGCGACCTGGACTGGCGCGACATCGTGAATCCCAAGAGCAAGCCGTTTACGGCGTGACAAACCGGGCAAAGGCGGATTGCCGCACCCATCTGTAGGGCGGGACCCATGTGTCCCGCCGCGCCCATGCGTTATCCGTTCGGGCGGACAAAGTCGTCCGCCCCTACAACGGGACGTCGGGGACGCCGTCCCCTACAGGCAGCAGCCCCCACTCGAGAATTTTGTCAGCGCGCGGGCTTGACACGGGGCGGGAAATCGCATACAATAAGGAGTAACCGTGCAGACCTCGCAGGAGTAGCCTGTACACCGCCGCTGCAAGAGAGACGCGCCACCGGCTGAAAGCGCGTTGCGGCAAGGAGCAGGTCAAGACAGCGAGCGAGCGGGGATGGAAACATCCACGGCGCGCTCCCCGTAACAGGAGCATCAAAGGGCCGCAAGGCCGAATTTGGGTGGCACCACGAAGTGTTTAACGCTCTCGTCCCAATGCAGGGGACGGGAGCGTTTTTTTGCCCCCGCACCACACACTATCCGAAAAGGAGATCGCCATGCAAGCTGTTCTGGACTTCATCAACAAGCACCACTACGACATCTTCATCCCCCTGACGGCGCTGGCGGTGCTGCGCATCATCGTGTGCCGCGCCCAGCTGAAAAAGATCGCCTCCCTGCGGGAGAAGAAGGGCGCATATCACGCCGTGGGCGGCAACTACACGGAGATCGGCGTGTGGCTGGGCACGCTGCCCGGCTTCGTTCTGGCGCTGGCGGCGCCGAAGCTGTGGTACGCCGGGCTGCTGCTGGCCGTGATCGGCGGCATTCTTCTGGGCAAGGCCGGGAAGAAAAAGGGCGCCGAGCTGGACGATATCTACCGGGAGGTGGCGCTGGAGCTGAAGCGCGAGGCTGAGGCCGAGGCCGCCCGGCAGGAGGCCTCCCGCGCGCTGGAGGGCGGCGCGGAGGAAATACCGGAAGCAACGGAAATTACCGAAAATAAAGGAGAAACGAACAATGGCTGAGATGACGCCCCGCACACTGTCGGGCTTTATGGAGCTGCTGCCCCGGCCGCAGCAGCAGATGGAGCGGATGATGGACATCCTGCGCCGCACCTATTCCCTGTACGGCTTCACCCCGCTGGACACCCCGGTGATCGAGGCGGCGGAGGTACTGCTGGCCAAGGGCGGCGGCGAGACGGAGAAGCAGATCTACCGCTTCAACAAGGGCGACGCCGACCTTGCCCTGCGGTTCGACTTGACGGTGCCGCTGGCCAAGTACGTGGCGCTGCACTACAACGACCTGTCCTTCCCCTTCCGCCGGTATCAGATCGGCAAGGTCTACCGGGGCGAGCGCGCCCAGCGGGGACGGTTCCGGGAGTTCTATCAGGCGGATATCGACGTGATCGGCGACGGCAAGCTGGACATCACCAACGAGGCGGAGATGCCCGCCATCATCTACCGGGCGTTCAGCGAGCTGGGGCTGAAGCGGTTCTGCATCCGGGTGAACAACCGGAAGATCCTCAACGGCTTTTACGGCATGCTGGGTCTGACGGAGAAGTCCGGCGAGATCATGCGCACGGTGGACAAGCTGGACAAGATCGGCGCGGAGAAGGTGCGCGCCCTGCTTACCGGCGAGGTGGGCGTGGAGCCGGACAAGGCCGACGAGATTCTGAAATTCATCGCCATCACCGGCAGCAACGACCAGGTGCTCGCCGCGCTGGAGGGCTATGTGGGGCGGAACGAGACGTTTGACGAGGGTCTTGACCAGCTGAAAACCGTGGTGAAGTATCTGGGCGCCTTCGGCGTGCCGGAGGAGAACTTCGCCGTGGATCTGACCATCGCCCGGGGACTGGACTACTACACCGGCACCGTGTACGAGACGGCGCTGCTGGATCACCCGGAGATCGGCTCCGTGTGCTCCGGCGGACGGTACGACAACCTGGCGGAGTACTACACCGACAAACAGCTGCCCGGCGTGGGCATCTCCATCGGCCTGACCCGGCTGTTCTATGTGCTGGGCGAGCAGGGGATGCTCAACGGCGACCTGCCCACCGCCCCGGCGGATGTGCTGATCCTGCCCATGACGGAGGATCTGTCCGCCGCCGTGACGCTGGCCACAAGGCTGCGGGACGCGGGCATCCGCACCCAGCTGTACACCGAGCAGAAGAAGTTCAAGGCCAAGATGAACTACGCCGACAAGACCGGCGTGCCCTATGTGATGTTCCTGGGCGAGGACGAGATCGCCAAGGGCGTTATCGCCTGCAAGGACATGACCAGCGGCGAGCAGACCACGCTGGACTTCGCCGGGACGCTGGCGCGGGTGCAGGCGGGTCTGGCGGAGCGGAACCGGGGCAAGGTCATCGTGGAGAAATAAAAAAGGCAACGCCTCCCTCTGCGAGGGAGGTGGCACGGCGAAGCCGTGACGGAGGGAGCGGTTCACCGTGTCCATCCGTAGGGCGGGACCCATGTGTCCCGCCGCAGAACGCGCATTTCGCGGCGGGGCACGCGGGTCCCGCCTTACAAAAGCCGATCCGTTTTTACAACAATTTGTAATAACAAACCCAGATTATACAAAACACAATCACAAATAGGAGGAAAACAACATGATGCAGATGCGTACACATACCTGCAACCAGCTGCGCGCCAGCGATGCGGGCAAGTCCGTGAAGATCGTGGGCTGGATGGAGAACGTCCGCGAGGTGGGCGGCAATCTGGCCTTCGTGGTGCTGCGGGACTTCTACGGCACCACCCAGGTGGTGGTGGAGGACGAGGCCG
>OLWB01000755.1_pt1 | contig 32820 bp, 21 predicted proteins | sample 1673331 | NCBI WGS metagenome assembly OLWB01 (sample SAMEA3178943, study PRJEB25190) | human gut metagenome | biome: human gut; feature: human-associated habitat; material: faeces | place: Austria | collected 2013
CCCGCCGTAAGCAGGGCCGCGCGCAGGGAGCGCCACAGCAGATACGCTGCTTTGTTTTCGTTTTTTTCCGGGTAGACCGTAACGGTCTGCGGATGTTTCATGCGTGTCCCCTCTCTCAGCACAAAATGCGGTAAACTTCATCTTCGATTCGCTCGGCAGGCAGTTCTACCACTTCGCAGCCGCCGCCCACCGCAATATGCTGCAATTTGCCGCCGGACACCGCACTGATAACGGTAGTGCCGATGCGACCCTCAAGCGGTTTTAAGGACGCGGTGTATTGACCCGCGGTGAGCAGCATCAGGCGCTCTTCATAGCCCTGTATGCGGCGCTGCATTTCAGTCGTTTTGTGAAAAGCGAAAAGGTCGTATTCTTTTGTGCTGCTTTGCATAACGTGCACAGTAATCCACTCGCCGTTCTGCATGCGGAATTCTGCGGTCAAATGATAAGCCAGAAATTATTTCCGAGCGTCTCTAAAAGTTTTGTGAACATATTCATGCGGCATTCTCCTTTTTTTCCTCTGTTGTAAGCTGCCGCCACAGCGCGCGACCTATTCTCCCCCAAACCGTTCCGCCGCATTACACAGGGAACTGAACACAAATAAAGCCGGTCCATAGAACCGGCATAGTTGTTAAGTCATATCAATCGAGCTTTTCGATGGCCTCCACGATCTCCTTCTGATCTTTGCAGACCTCTTCAAAAAGCGATTCGTCCGTCAGCGGAACGGCGCCGCGCACGGCCTCCGTTAAAGCGGATGCCGATTTTTGCAGGCGGTCGAAGCCGAGGTTCTGTGCCACACCCTTTAAGGTGTGCGCCGCAAGGAAAGCATCTTTCCAGTTTTTGGCTTCCACAGCTGCTGTAAGCCGGTTATAGGTCGGGTCGTTTGCGTATTTGCGCACGAACTTGCCGATCATTGCCTCATTCGGGATGCGTTTCATCACGTTTTTGAGGTCGCCGCCGATTTTCTGATACAATTCTTCAAGCTTCATAATCTGTCACCTTTCTGCAATTCCTATCTGCATGCCGCATGATTTACATTCGCGTGTTTCGCTTTATTTTCGTACATGCGCAGGTCTGCCTGCCGAATGGCTTCGGAGAGCGGGTGTACGCGGTATACGCCGCCAAGGCTGACATCAAGCTTCACCTCGGGGTAATCCGGCAATTTTGTCTCCTGCACGGCGCGTCTGAGCTGCTCTAAACGCGCATAGAAAACCTCTTCGCCGATCTTGGAGAAGATGAGGAGGAACTCGTCCCCGCCGTAGCGGATGAGCGTATCGCTGCCGCGGATGCCGGACTGGATTGTATTCGCGATGGTTTTCAGCGCTTCATCGCCCACAGGGTGGCCGTATGTATCGTTAATCTGCTTAAAAAGGTCAACATCCACGATTGCCACGGCATCTGCGTTTTCCAAATTGGACTGGAAACTCTCAAGATACAGTCTCGTGTACGTTCCGGTCAGGGTATCGCGGTAGAAGTTCATAAACGAAGAACGCGTTGGCGCATCGTTGTCGCCGCCGCAGCGTGCACACTCCGCTTCGTCTTCATGCGAAGCAATCTCCAGTGTGCAGGTACGTCCGTTGACGTTGATATGTTTAGAAAGCACGAAGTACATTTGCCTGTCACGCATTTCAAGCTTGGTGACCCACTCTTTTCCTTCCAGAGAGCGGGAAGAAATACAGTTTTCGCACGGCTCGTTTCTGCCCCAAATTTCATAGCAGTGTATCGGCGTAGTGATTACTTTTCCGTCTTTATCCAGCTCAAGGTTCTCATTCGTTTTCGGATCTACAAGGCGCACCACTTCAAACACGCGGCTCAAATCTTTCAAAAGATGCGCTATGTTGTCTTCCGTGCTCTTTTCGAGCACATCTTCTCCGCGCCGCACCATTTCATCCTGAATATCTTCAAAGCGTCCAAGCACGCCGGCATAATTTTTGTATTTAGTTGTCCAAAGCGATTTTGCCGTAAGGCGCTGCCAGCGATATTCCCCGTTAACGGGGATCTGCACAATCATTTTCACTTCCGGTCTTTCCGGCGTTGTTGCTTTCAGCTTTTCACGCAAAGCGATCCAATCCTTTTCAGAGAGCAGCGAAACGTCGTTCCATTCCGTCAGATACATGGATTTTTCTCGTTGATCGACCGGCGCATTCCAATCTTTGAGATGTACGGTATTTGTCCAGTGGTCAAATTCAAACTGGATACCGCCGCACTGCTCTGCGAAGAATTCCGCCTTTTTCTGTTCGAAGGTGAGCAGGCTGTGCGCACGGTTATTAGGCATAAGTTCTTTTTGCTCGAGCATTTCATCGGAAAGGCGCTTTGCTTCCTGACGGTAATCGAACCGTCTGGGGTCTGTGTGCATGTTCTCGAAAAGCTGATCCTGCACGTCCAAAAGGCACTGTATCAAAAGCGGATTGAAGGCGCCGCATTCGCCGTTTGTAATCATTTTAATAGCGGTCGCGTGGTCGAACGACTTTTTGTAGCAGCGTTCGCTTGTAAGTGCGTCGTACACGTCTGCCATGGCGACGACCTGCGCGGAAATCGGAATCTCATCGCCCTTGAGACCATCCGGGTAGCCGCGGCCGTCCCAACGCTCGTGGTGCCAGCGGCAGATCTCATGCGCCAGATTCATCAGCGTTTCGGATTGCTGCATACCGATGTCAGACAGCATCGAGTCACCGATGGCGGCGTGACTCTTCATAATCTCCCACTCTTCGGGGTCGAGCTTGCCGGGTTTATTTAAAATCGCTTTCGGAACGCTGATCTTACCGATGTCGTGCAGTGCGGAAACCGAAGCGATCATAGAGATATCCGTTTCCGTCAGTGGGTATTTATCCGTGATCTCAATCAAGCGGCGCAGGAGAATGTCCGTCATCATGCGCACATGCAGAATATGCTGGCCGCTTTCGTTGTTGCGGTATTCGATAACATGGCTCAAAATATTGATCATCGTGTTGTTCGTCTTTTCACGCTCGTAGACCTGCTCCTCCACAAGGCGCACAAGGCGCTTTTGGCGGGCATACAACATAAGCGTATTTTCGACACGGCGGCGGACGACCGTCAGATCGAACGGTCTGCTGATGTAATCCGAAGCGCCGAGGTCATAGCTGCGGCGGATGAAATCCACATCGCTTTCGGACGAGATGATGATAACCGGCACCTCGCTGATCCAATGCCGCAGATTCATAATTTCCAGCACGCCGAAACCGTCCATTTTCGGCATATTGATGTCAAGCATCACGAGGTCGATATCCTCGTTTTTTTCGAGGATATCGACGGCTTCTGTGCCGTCTTTTGCCATGACATATTCGTATTTATCGCTGAGTATTTTCTCAAGGAGCATTTGGTTCATTTCCGAATCGTCCGCGATGAGTATTTTTTCCTTTAAACTCATAAATTTCTCCTTGCAGCGCTTTCTGTTTCGTCTCACAATTTATTTTTTATCGGAAAGCACTTTCATTTTTACCGATAGAATGACTTGCCAAAGACAGAATTCGCTATATTCTCTGCAAATTCGTCAAAAAGTGGATAAAAAACAGCAACCCTATCTATTCCGCATAACAAAGAACACTATTTAAATACACTATATTTTCTATTTTATCATATTTGCTTTTTACGTGCAAGAAAAATCGCATGAAATCGTACTTTTTAAAAACAAAGCGTATACAAATTCTTTATTGCAAAAACACCGCGCCTGCGGAGCATTCCGTTTGGCGCGGTGTTTCTCAGTTTTCTGTATTGCGGATGTCTTCGGCGCGGGCGCGGGCCTCTGCGGTGTCTTCGGTCGTCACATTGAGCTTTTCCACTTCAAAGGTGGTTTCGGCCAGCGTGTTTTTATTTTCGCTGTCTTTTACGCTCAGCCGCACTGTGAAAAGGGCGGTAACATCGTCATACGTTAAGCTTCCTACCTCAGCTTTAATACCGTAGGGGTACGCCTTTGCGGGCAGAATGTCCTTGCCGCCAAGCTGCACATGCCCTTCCGGCGTAGTGGTAAACGCGGTGTAATCGCCGCTGCCGAACTGCTGGCTGAAAAAGCCCGTAACGTTGCCGCTGCCGTCTACTTTCAGTGTGCCGGAATAGCGCAGCTCATCGCTGATGGTGGTCGTAAGCGTGGAGCACAGCACCTGCGCTTCCGAATATGAAACGGATTTTGCGTAGGAGCGCACGCCGAGCTGCACCCCCAATACCATCACCATGCTGACAAGCACCAAAATGGCGACTGTGCAGAGCATTTCCACGAGCGTTAAGCCTTTTTTATCTTTCAGCTTCAAGTTCCCGCCCCCTGCTCTTTGCTTTCCCTGTAATACGTGTAGCCGTTTTTGCTTGTGTATTCATCGACTTGAACTTTGATGACTTTTGTGGCACTGTTGTTATCCTTAATGGTCAGCGTTTTGGTTTCTCTGCCCTTGTCGGCATTCTTATATGTTAAAGCCACATCGGTTTTGCGCACCTTGGCATTTACCTTGGAGGCCGTGGAAACTGCGGTGGAGAGAAAAAGCATAACGAGCACCACGACCAAGATGGCCATGAGCGTTTCCACCAGTGTTTCCGCTTTTTGTGAACGCAGCTTTTTCAACCCGTTACCTCCTTTTGCAGCTTTGCCTTATTCCATTCGAGTGTTCGGGTGACGACCTGCGTGGAGCCCGTATCGCCGGAGGTTCTTTCCTCCGTCAATTTGCCCTCCATAGTCAACACCATGCGGCAGGGGTGTTCGGAACCCACACCGTTTGTGAATGTTGCGGTGAGGTTATACACCTTGCTGCTTCCGTCACTGCCGGTGTCGACTGATACAAGGATTTCTGCCGATACATCTTCATAACCGTCTACGGAGAACGTGTAGGTCTTTGCATAAGAGGTCGTCGTGTTCACTCCTATAAACCATGCGCCGATGTCATTGATTATATCTCCCACCGCACATGTGGCCTTTATCGTATTATTCTTCGTAGTGGTCGTTCCATCCGCATTCGTCACCGTGGTCGTAACATCTTTATACCGGCCCGTAAGGCTTTGGAAATCGTCGCGCACGAGCTCGGCGGCAGAGCTGACCGCGAGGTAGGCCTGCTGCTGTTCTTTTTCCGAGCGTTTATTTACGGCGGCGCTGGTGGCGGCGGAGATGATGACCGCGCTCACCATGATGCCGACCAGCATAAGCAGCAGCGCCATCAGCATGGAAGCGCCCCTTTGGCTATTCAGTTTTCTGCGGATCGCCTGCATGTTCGGCACCTGCCTTTTTGTTGATTTACGGTTCAACGGTCTCGCCGCCTGCTGCGGTATCTTCCCAAACGGCGTAAAGAGTGAGTTCGGTCTTCTTCTCCATCGCCATAAAGTTTACGATGCTCTGAATTGAGCTCATGTCTGTATACTGAACTGCACCCTCCGCTTCTACCGCCCAGCCCTTAAAGGTGGATGTTTCCTTTGTGAACCTATTCTGCGGAAGGGTATCCGTCGTTTGAATCTTATCATAAGCATACGATTCATCAGGCATCGTACCCGAACCGCCGTTGGCATTAAACTGGATGGTATAGGTGTTCGGCTTTAATGTCGGGGGAATTTCTGTATCTACGTAGATTTCAGAAAGCGCCCATGTGCAGGTGTAGCCCAACTCGGCATCGGCTTTCAATTTAGCCTTATCATCCTCGGTCAGCTCCGGCTTTTTGCCGTAATCGACTGTTTTTGTGAGAAGAATATTGCCCTTTGTGCCAAGGAACTTCACCGTATACGTGTTCGATGCGATGGTGTACGGGGTGGTGAGGTTGTAGGTCACGTCGCCGTTTTTGAGGACGATCTTTAGGGTGATCTCGCCTGCCGCGGCGGATTCCACCTTTACGGCGCGATATTGGAACTTCGTGTCGTTCGTTTCTGTCGTCCACTCATCGCTTACCGTCACTTTGTAGGTGTGATTTCCATCGGTGTAGGTGTGATTTTCATCGGTCGTGATGCCGTCTGTGACCACGGTGTAGGTCGTTTCCCCTGCGGTGATCTCGATTTGATCGACCGTAAAGCCGTTCAAATTGGTATACTCATTCGTTGCGTAGAGGAACAGCGCACTTCCCTGCATGGCGGGGCGGTTTTCCGGGTATTCAACGGTCGTACCGGTGTAGGAGGTCGTGGATTTTTTCGGCGTGTGCGGCAAAGAAATCTGGTTATAGACGCTGCCGTTTGTCAGGCCAAGCACATCACTTGGCTTTGTTGTAGCGCTGATATACAGCGTAGCCGTGACCTCTTTTGCGGGCTCCGCGGCAGTTGCCGCGCCGTACGGATATGTGCACGTGATGCTCACCGTGGCTTCGCCCGCAGCAAAGCCGGTAAGCGGCAAGGAGAACGTGCCGTCTGCGTTCAGCTTGATATCGTCCTTACTGCACTCGATGACATCCTGCTGCACGCCGTTGTTATCGACAGCAATCTCCCATCTGAGCGTCTTTTCGGTCTCGGCAAGCAGCTGCTTGTCGTTTGCGTCCTTTACGGTCAGCGTGATCGTATCGGTGTCGCCGGAATAAACCGAAATGTTCGTAGAAGAAGCTTCCAGCTTGAGCGATGCCGTAACTTCGATTGTAAGGCGCGCGATGTAATTGCCGAGCTTCGCCTCTGCGACGACCGTGCCGACATTCTGCCCGATGAATGTGACATCGTAGCATTTATTCGCATCATTATACACAATGCGGCTGACTATTGCTGCGGCCTTATCGTTTGTGAGTTCGTTTCTGTTTTCGTCGTACAGCTTGATTTCCGGCTTTGCGCTCGTATCTACGTCGCTGCTGGCGATAAGCAAATGTGTCTGCAAAAGCGCCTTGCCGTCTTCGTTGTCGTTCAAAGTGCTGTCTTCCGCTTTCGTTTTGATATCCGCAAGCAGGTCGAGCTTCCGGGAATTTTCTTCCCATAAGAGACCGATGCGCGGCCAGCGGCCGTAATGCAAATTGACTGTGCTGCCGAAGATATCGGTCTGTGTCAGAACCGTCGGGAACGGATAGTTAAGCCCCTGCAGCGCCGTATCGTTGCCCGGGAAGCTATACTTGCCGTCGATATTCTGCCCCTGCTCGGTGATGGTGACGGTGGAGAAGCTCTTATAGCTTGAGCCGGACTGGTAGTTCTTGTTCAGTTTCGTCAAGAATTCGCTGCTCTGCATTTCGGCATACGTTACGTATGGGGTGGAATCATTGAACAACTTGATCTCACGCCCCTGCAAATCCTGATGCGTCATGTTCAGGTTCAGGTTATACCAACTTGAGAGAGTTTTACCGCCATATTCGCGGTAATCATCTGTATTTAATACGGCGGATTCAAGTGCATAGCAGTTATGAATCTCAATATAGTCGTTTTTAACATTCGCGAAATTTTCCTGCATTTCGCCATTGGAGGCGATTGCCTGCGTACTCTTTATAATATTTTGCTCGTTGGCTTTACCACGTTTTGGCATCTCAACATAACTGTAGCAGTTTTCAACCTTAAGCACACGACTCACATCACCAACCAAAGTTGCTAAGCCGCCGCTGTTTCGCATGACAATACCGCCAACAAGGCCGCCCATCCAGATATTCGCACCCCGATCATAGTTACTATACCAAGATTTAGCTGTGCTTCTCATAGAACCGCCTGCATAACAATATCGCACTGCGCCACGAGAAACACCGGCAATACCGCCGACACGCAGATTTTGATAAGGGCCATTATAGCCGATATTGATAATAATATCTGTTACAGCGGAGCAGTTTGTAATATCCATGTTTGTCATGCCGACAAGACCGCCGACACTGCCGCCGCCCCAACCCGGGTCTTTTGCATGGTTATCCCGAATGGTATAGCCGGAAACCGTGCAGTTTGTAAATACACTTGCAGGATTGTCTCTGCCGGCCGCAAAGCCGACAAGACCGCCAACGCAGTACCAGCTCTCACCATCATTTGTAGCTTCGATTACATTGCCTTCATCCGAGTATACGACCACATTTTTAACCGTTGCGCCGACCGTAATGCCAAAAATACCAACACATTCCGCATTGCTGTGAATTTCAACATTTTTGATCGTATATGCCTGTCCGTCATAATGAGAAGCAAAATATGACATTGTCGGATCAGCGTTTGCTGTATTGCCTGCATTATCATACATGCTTCCGATAGGCGTGAAGTTATTGGTCTTACCAAGTGTACTGTATTCTGAGGAAGCATTCAAATCGTGTGTTTGATTCCAATACAGCTCTTTGCCGCTTTCCGATACCGTGCGAGTATCGCCGTAAACCTGATACGTGTATTTATCCTTAAACGTATTCCAATCCCCTTTGTTCTGAGACACAATGGAGGTGTTTGTATTGCGCTTTCCGGAATTCCAGTTGATAAACTGCAGCTGCGAGACGGAGCGAATCTCGTAAGCGTTGCCGTTGGCGCCGGGTTTGGCGTCACCTGTTTCTGTCATTTTGTTCTGTACTGCGGAGCTATCGAGGCTCATAGAGTTTGCAAAGAACGGGTTGACGGTGTAGGTGTATACGGTAGCATCCGTTTCGTTGCCGTACTCCAGCTGCCATGTGCCGTTTGCGTTGTTACCGATCAAATACATTTGGTTTTCGCCGGTTTCATATGCGACAAACGTATAGCCGGGCATCTGCTTACCGAGCGCTTCGCCGGCTTCTGCATTTTTTGCAAGGCTCATGAAGTTTTCATTGAAGTATACAGCACTTAATGAAGTCGTCAAATTATTGCTGTTCGCATAGAAATAGCCGTAGCCGTAATGCGTTACAACGCCGCCGTCGTCATGCTCTTCACAGAGAGAATCGCCCTTTAAGAGGTCGTTGTTTGCGCTGGAAATTTCATTGCCCTGGCTTGTGCCCACGTAGCTGAAGTGGTAGCCACTGTTGCTGCCGCTGTCTTCATATTCCCAGTAGAACACACCGAGCGTACCGATGTCCTTCTGCACGGGCCAATCGCCGTAATGCACGGTCTGCCCTGCTGCATTGCGCACGACTGCCGGGTAGATATAATAATCGCCGGTCGTTTCTTTGAAATTATAGGTGCAATCTGCCTTTTCGAAATTGCTGATTTTTTTGTTTTGCAGCTCGCTGCCCGTAAGGGGCTCACCCGCCGCGTTATCTTTGAATTCGTTCTTGGAGGTGTTGTAAGCATAAAGCGTGCCTCTGTACGAATACGTGCCGCCGTCCAGATAATAGCACTGGTATGCCGAACCGCCGGTATGCGTAAAGCCGTAGGACTCCGCATCGCCGGAAGCTGTCAGCGCCGTAGCGCTGTAGCTGCGGCGAATCATGCCGCTGACGTTGTTCGCCGCAAAGCCCGCGACCCACACGGTGCTGTTTCGCGCGCCGCGCACCTGAATGCTGCCAAGCGCGTAGGAATCCGAAATAGAGGCGTGGTTCACGCCCGCAAAGCCGCCCGCATAGGTGTTAGAGTTTGTATTTGCAAAGCGAATGGACGGGCAGTCCGAAGCGCTGTTGCGGATGGTGCCGTAGTTGCTGCCGACAAAGCCGCCGAGCGAAGCCGTGCTGGCGCTGTAACCGTAATACTCCATGGTATAGCCGGAGACCGAGCAGTTTGAAACCGTGCCGCGGTTATAACCGACGAGCACGCCCATGCTGACGCGCGACGCACTGCCGGAAGCCGAATTACCGCCCTGCGCATTGACATAGGCCACCGTGTTACTGCCGTCGCCGACAAGGAACACATTGCGCACCGCGGCAGCGGACGACGTATAACCGAACATGCCGATGTAAAGGGACTTTGCTTTAAAGGAAATTCCCTCTATCGTATTGCAGCCGCCGTTATACACAGCCGTAAACGGTTTATCCCCTGTGCCGATCGGCGCCTGTGTGCTAATCTTTGCCGGCACAACGTCATCATATTTTGTCCACTCATACCTGTTGTAATCAATGTTGAGTTCCTGACGGAACACACTGTCCTTTACGGCATCCGCATACTGCGGGTAGTAAAGGCTCAACGCATACAGCTGGCGGGCGGAGCGGATGCAGACCGTTTCCGGCGCCTGCGGCTTATTCTCGTTGACCGTCACCGTTTTTGCGAAATGCGGATTGTAGTAATACTCCGTATTCGTGCTGTTTGCGGTGTCTTCTATCGTGATCTTCTGGTAGAATGTATCCGGCTCTGCGGTGTCGATATAATCGGTGTTGACGACCTCTTTTGAGAGCGGATAGAGATAATACTTCGTATTTGTCGTGTCGTCAGTCGTTTCAATTGCGCTATCAAACGATACCTGTGCCTTTTGGTCGTTTGCATACGTCACGGTAACGTTATCGGCCGCAGTTTTCTTTTCGATATACGCCAGCGCATAGCCGTCGCCGACGACAAACTTACTCGTTTTGAGCGTGGAAAGGTTCGCGCCGTAGAAGCCGTAGGTTTTGTCTTCGTAGCGCTCGTAATAAACCAGTGCGCCGGATTCAAACTCCGCCTGCCAGTCACCGTAGTGGTTCAGCTTTTCAAGGCGCGGATACGTGTAATACGTAAGGCCCTGATCCATCAAGTTATACGGAAACGTAGCCGCGCCGGAGGACGACGTGAACGCCTCGGAGATTTCTTCTTTTGCAAAGCCCGATTCACTGAGTTCTTTATAGGTTTTCGGCTTGGTTTGATTGTCGTTTTCCCACTTGCTTGTGCCGTCGCCGGAAAGACCGCCGTCTGTCAGATAATATACGTTTGAGGCACTGTCCATTGTATTGACCGTGGAATGGACCTTTGCGTTTTCTTCAACATTGTAAACACACGCAGAATAACCGCCTTTGGCGATTACATTGGAGCCGCCTACTAAGCCGAAAGCAGCATCGCCGGTCGCCGTTTGATAACCCGCTGCATAGAAATCCTTTAAGGTGATAGAGGTTCCCGTTGCGGCTACTTCAGACCCGCCCTCTGCCTTTGCGATAAGGCCGCCCGTTCTGGCTGCCGTCAAATAGCAATCCGCATAGGAATCGGTTATCGTTGCCGCATGATACACGGCACCGATGAGGCCGCCTGCTGCGCCGCCGTCTGCACGAATGACCGTAGACGCGGAGCTGTCCGTAACGGATACGCTGCCCGTTTCCGTCACCATGCCGATAAGTCCGCCGACGACTTTACCCTCGAGCCACGGCTTCACTTTTTCCGGGGAATCGACCGTTTCGATATCTGCGAGGTCGCCTTTTTTGGAGCTGAGGTATACACGGGTATTTGTGATTTTCACGGTATCGGAAACAGAACCGATGAGCGCACCGACGTTCTGGCCGCCATCAATCTTCATGCCGGTAAGCGTCACGTTTTTGATCTCACCGTTAAATGTACTGAACAGACCTGCATCTCCGTTTTGCGCAGCTTTTTTGATATGCAGGTTTGAAATGGAAGAATACAGCTTTACGTTATCGACCTCGGAATAGCCGTCATAGCTTTTGAGATTCTTATTTGCGATGGGCGTAAAGGTGTCGCCGTAAAAGGAATACCAGTCTTCGTTGTCAGCGGTATCATCCGCAAAGGAAAGGTCACTGACCTGCACGGCGCCGGTGATCGTCTTGGAAACATGGGAGGCCTCGTCCAAATTCTGTAAATGGCGGCCGTAGGCGATGAGCGCCGTGCCGGCCGGGGTGCCTTCGGCATAGCGGAACAGGCTGTTCGTTTTGCGGGTGTAGCTTTTGCCGTCCACATTGGCGTTTTGGCTTTCTACGGAAAGCGTGACGGTGATGTCTGTGCCACACTCAAGCTTATGGTCGGTCTGATTATAGAAGCGCGTCTTTTCGCTTTCCAAGCTATCCATAACCCACGTGTAGTACCAAGTTTTGCTGTTCAGCTGGCGAAGCTCGCTGTATTTTACGACCTTTACATATTCGTCCTGGCCGTCCGAAACCTTGATATTGAACGTCAGCTCATCGGCATAGGGGTTGTTGCAGTAGAACGTTGCCGTCAGCTTCTCACGGTTATCGATGGAGATGTCCGGCTTTAGAGTGTCGGTTGTGCCGGAGATCACACGCGCACCGCCGTAGTAGCCGATCTTCGCACCGTTGCGCAGGCGGGTCTGGCGCACACGCATACGGTTTAAGTATGTGGGCAGCGTAGTGGAGACATCACCGCTTGTGATCTCCTCTTCGCTGTAAAACGCGCCATACACACTGCCGCTTTCGGGGTCGTACTCGATAACCCAGTGGTTGTTCCAGAGCTCGGCATCTACGGAAGATTCCGGCAGAACGGAAGCTGCCGCCTTGCCGACTGCCACGCGGTCTGCGGAAACGACGTAGCAGAGCGTGTCTTTTGTGATGGCGTCTTCCGCATCTTCTTCGGGAGCATCCAGCGGAATGAGACCAACCTTTGCAACGCCGTTATCCTTGTTTTCATCGTACTGATAAAGGCTTTCGTAGCCGCCGGCGCGCAGTTCGGACATGCGATTCTGCGCGGCAACGTAAAGGATTTCCGCTTTACTGTCAAGTTCCTTTTGGCGCAGATTCTTCTGAATCGTCACAAGCGAGAGAACCGCCACGGCAAACAGCACGATGACGATGGCCACGACGATCAAAAGCTCGGACATGGTAAAGCCGGCTTTCCCCTTTCTTCTGTTTTTCAAATTCTTCATATCCCGTGAAAAATTCATGCGTTTTGCTCCTGAGAAAAATATGGAAACGTAAAACGGTATAAGTCTTTTTAAACACAGAAAACCGGCAAGCAAAAAACAGCTTCCGGCCTGTGTTGCACCAGCTATTTTTGAAGTTCAAAATACGTAATATACAGGTTTACCTGCACATTGCCGGAGCTACCGGAATTTTCAAACTGCACGCTGATGTCCGATATTTGGTTTGTAAAATCGCTGTTGTGCAGCGCATCAATGATGGCGCGCGTTTCGGCGTAGGTGTTCGTTGTAAAGGTCATGTTGATGGGGCGGCACATGATGTAGCCATCGTTCAGTGCCGAGACCTGACCGAAATCCAGCGAATAATCGACGGAAGCCGAAAGAATGCTGTTCAACTCAACGAGCAGCTTGCCGGAATTGTCATAATTCGGGATGGGCGTGGGGTCGCCCGCGGCATAAATTTCCTCGAGTTCCTTCTGCATTTGGTTCATACGCGTCAAAAGCTCGGTGTTCTGCAAAATCTCGTCCTGCTCCGCGGCCGTTTCGGACTGATACTCGTCGATGGAGTTGTTGATGGGCTCCAAGATGAGCTTAAAATATGCGATGACGATGAGCAGCACGGTGAGGAGGAGCAGCATCACTTTTTCGCGCGTTGTAAAGGCTCTTTTCATGCTGTGGCCTCCTCTTCCGCCGTGTCAGCCGGCTGTAATGTGATCGTCACGGAGAAATCGAGGTCTTCGCCTGCCGTTTTTTCGGTGGAAGCGATTGTAAGGTCAGCAGCCTTTACAATGGGCTGCTGCTGTAAAATCTCAAACATAGCGGAAATCTCCTGCAGATTCATGCCGGACATGGAAACAATCATCACGTCGTCCGAAATGGTGACAGCCTTTATCGTGCCGTAGGGCTGCAGGTAGTTCTCCATGAGGTCAAGCACTTCCTGTCTGTCCACAGAAACAAACGCGCCGGAATCCTCCTGCTGCATCCATTTTCTGGAATAGGTGCGGTACTCCTCTTCGACCTCGGGGTATTTTTCCACGGCGCTCTGCATTTCGGTATACTGGGCATGCACGGTGTTGTAAGCACTTTCTGCGGCACTTTGGCGCGCAAGCTGGTCAAGTACGCCGAATTTCACGACGAGCACCACAAGCACGATAATGACCGCCGTGCCGATAGAAAGCGTCATGACGCTTTGGGAGTGCGACTCGCGCTTTGCGAGGTTGACGGTTCTTTTGGTGGGGTATTTTACAGGCTTTTTGGCGCCGTTCCCCATGCCGAGTTCAAGCTTCATTCCAACGCCTCCTTATTTCTGCAGCGCGCAGCCGATCGCTTTGATGTAAAGCCACGCCGCTTCCAATGCGTCGTGCTGAGGAAGCAGCTCCTCGGCGTTATGTACGTCCAGATCCGTCACACGGCAGATGGCCGCGCGGATCTGATCTACCGCCACACCGCCGCCGCAAAGATAAATCCTCCGGAGCGAGCGCTCGCGGTTATTGTAATTATAGAAGTTGACGGCCTTCATGATTTCGATTGCCATGCGGTTGAAAAGCTCGGCGCTCACGTCTTCGGAAAGCACGTCGTTGTAATCGGACAAAATGTGTGCGTGTGCCATGTGAATATCCACACCGCGCACATCGGAAATCGCCTGCTCAAGGTCGCGCAGGCCGAGGTCGCCGGAGCGCTTCGTGGTGAAATTGCCGTCCTGCAGAATGTGCATACGGATGCCGTTGTGGCCGAGGTCTACAAAGCAGTAATCGCTGCCCGCGGGCGCATTTGTGCGCTGCATGTAATCCTCCGTCAGCGCAGCGTAGGCGCATTCCTCCGGCATGGCGACCTTCAAATTGAAGCCCGCACGGCGCAGCATGGCGCGGTATTCTTCCACGGTGCTTTTTAAGGTGGCGCAAACGAAAAGCTGCAATTCTTTCACATTGCCCTCTTCGTCTTTCACCGTATCCTGCACGGCGTAGTCGAAATAATACTTATTTTTTTCCTGCGTCAGGTAATCTTTAAATTCAAACGGCAGGTTATACAACAGTTGGCCGTCCGTCATGGCGGGCACGGTCACGTTGCGGGTGAACACCAGCGTGCCGGGCAGAATGACCGCCGCCGCACCGCGGGAGATGCCGTTTTCTTTCGCCATTTCCTTGATAAAATCCGCCATGGCGTCCATAGAGACGATTTCACCGCCGGAGACCATATTATCCGGCAATTCTTTCGCCATAACCTTTTTCAGTTTGCCGCCTGTAAGGCATGCGGCTTTTACCATGCACTCACCAATGTCGAATGCCGTGATTTGTCCGGGCATGGTACAGACACCTCGCTTTCTTTTTTATCTCTATCCGTCAAGCTGTAAAGTTTTTGTTCTTTCCGTTAAAATAAGCTCAAATACACGCCGATGATCTCGCTGCCGCAAAGGAGCGTGAGAATAGCCGCTGCCGAGATGGACGGCCCCCACGGAAAAAGCTTTCCGTCTTCTTCCTCTGCCCCGTCTTCTGTGGTACGTTTTTCCGGGAAGACAAACGCGAAGACGATGCCGAGCACGCACGCGATGAGCAGGCACAGAATGTTCCGCTGCCAGCCGAGAAACAGGCCGGTGAGGAACAGCAGTTTAATATCGCCGCCGCCCATGGCTTCCTTTTGGCGCATTTTTTCGTATAAGAGCACGATGAGCAGTAAACCGCCGCCAACGGCGAAGCCGCCGAGCAGCGCATCCATAAGGTTTTCGAGCACGTTCCCCTGCAAAAACAGGAAAACAACACGCACGACGATCCCCGTCACGATGAAACGGTCCGGGATCATATACCCCTCCAAATCCGTGAATGCAGCGGCGAGCAGCAGGCACGCCAGCAAAATGTATTCAAGGGCTTGGAGCGAAATATCATATTTTAGCACGAGCAGCAAAAACGTAAGCGCCGTTAACACTTCCGCAAAGACATGTCCCGCAGAGAGCTTTGCGCCGCAGTATTTGCAGCGGCCTTTGTGCATGATGTAGCTTAAAACGGGAATTAAATCTCCCGCGCCGAGCACGTGGCCGCAGACGTCGCAGTGCGAGCGCCCGTGTAAAACAGATTCGCCGTGGACGATACGCCACGCCATGCAGTTGAGAAAGCTTCCCATGCACGCGCCGAGAATCCCCGTAAGCACACAAATATAAACCGTGAGAGCGGGTGAAACCCAAAGCATACTACGTCCCCTTTTTTATGAAAACCTAAAGTGAAAAATCAAAAGAACAGATCATAGGGGAGCCGCAACCCCCGGCCCCTCAATAGATCCGGTTCATTTAAAATGAGTTGTTTTTGTGGTTAGATGAGATTAACCGTCAATGGTAGAACTAGTAGCTCCAGTGGTAGGATTAGTAACTTTAATCGTAACTTTGCCAGTAGCATAATCATATTCATACGTAACACCAGCACCCTTGCCCCAAGCACCAACAGTAACACCTGCAACAGCTGTTTCAGCATTATCGTTCTTACCTACAGTAGCATACGGATTCGCAACAGTCGTAGCATCCCCCGCGATCTTCGTTACAGAACCATCTTTGTTCAGCTTATATGTAGCTTTGACAGCAGTACCACCCTCAACAGAGTAGTTTTCGTCCATCAGGACATCGGTCATAACAGAAGCATAACCGGAACGGATATTCGCTTCGTCGGTTGCAACTCTTGCCTTATTCAGAGAAGAAGCAAAGGTCGGGATAGCAATAGCGATGAGGATCGCGATGATTGCAACAACAATCAGCATTTCCATGAGCGTAAAGCCCTTCTTATTCTTCATCTTACGCATTTTGTTCATCATAGGAACCATTCTCCAATTCATTGAAATTTTGCTCGCCCCAAAAACGTACTTTTCGGGGTTCACCATCGAAATTTATGTATTCCGCCGGTTCGGGTTGGATCGCCGACGGGGTACAGCGAAATAAATCAAACGATGCTGCCATACATGGTAAACATCGGCAGGTAAACGGCCAGCAGCAAAATGACGGTGACGACCGCCAAAACAATGGTGATGGCCGGCTCTAACATAGAGAGCAGCCGCTGCGTGAACACCGAGACCTCGTTATCGAAGTAATCGCCGATGACGGTGAGCGTTTCTTCCATGTTGCCGGAGCGTTCGCCCACGCCCACCATTTCGGTGAGCAGCTTTGGAAAATACGAAATCTCGTTCATGCAGTCCACCAGGCTGCGGCCCTGCTCCACGCCCTGCCGCACTTTGCGGATAGACACCGCGAACATGTAGTTATCTGCCACATTTGCCGTGACCTCCAGCGCTTTCGTAATCGGCAAGCCCGCCGTGAGCATGGTGCTCATAGTGCTTGCAAACTGCGAAGCGGCGTTCAGACTGTGCATTTTTTTGAGCGGTGAGCGCTTTAGCTTGTTTTCCGCAAGGAACGCACGCCCCTTTTCGTTCTTTTTCAGCAGAAGCCTGCCGATGAAGAACGCGAGCATAATCAAAATAAGCGACCACCAGTAGTTCGTGAGAAAATCCGACGTTGCGATGAGCCCCTTTGTGATGCCCGGCAGCTCGGTACCGAGCTCCAGAAACACGCTTGTAAACGCCGGCACGGCTACCACCATAATGATGATGAACACGATGACGGCGACGCAAATGACAATCGCCGGATACGTGAGCGTGCTGATGATCTTCGCTTTCATTTTAGCGGTTTTATCGTAGTATTTATGTAGTTTTTCAAAGCATTCTTCCAGTGTGCCGGACTGTTCGCCCGCGCGTACGGTCTCAATAAACGTGGTCGGAAAGCCCGTAGCGTTGTTTTCAAAGCTTTGCGCAAGGCTGTAACCGCCGGAGACGTCCTCCGCGACCTTTTTCAGCATTTTTTGCAGTTCTTTGGTGCGCGCCTGTGCCGCAACCATCTCCACACAGCGCACAATGGGCAGACCGGAGGTCAAAATGATGGCGAACTGCGAGCAAATGATGGCAAGCTCCTTGTCTTTGATTTTCTTCGTGCCGATCTGTTTGTTCCAGCTCTGCGTCTCTTTGACTTCTTCTATTTTGGTGATGACGGAGCAGGTCTCGCGCAGCTGCGCGACCGCTTCAAACTCGTTATACGCTTTGATGACGCCGGAAAGCTTTGCGCCGTCCGGGGAAAGCCCTTTGTATTTATAGGTCGTCAAGCCCGCTCCCTCGCTTTCTTCCTAAATTTAGCCGCGTCTTCCCTTGGAAAACGCTTCTCGGTCTCTGGCGTAGCCGAGCGCCGTTTCATACGTTACGGTGCCCTCGCGCACCATTTTCAGCAGGGCATTATCCATCGTAATGCTGCCGTCCTGCGCGTTCATGGTAATGAAGCTGTCAATCTGCGGGGTCTTGCCCTCGCGGATTAAATTTTTGATGGCGCTGTTCACCATCATGACTTCGCACGCCGCCGCCCGGCCGCCCGCGCGCTTCGGCAACAGCTGCTGCGAAAGCACCGCACGCAACGTAGTGGAAAGCTGCAATCGAATCTGACGCTGCTGCCCCTCCGGGAACACGTTCACCATGCGGTCAACGGAATCTGCTGCGGAGTTTGTGTGCAGGGTGGCGAAGACCAAGTGGCCCGTTTCCGCCGCCGTCAATGCGGTCTCAATGGTATTGAGGTCGCGCATCTCGCCGATGAGGATAACGTCCGGGTCCTCACGCAGGATAGACCGCAGGCCGTCTGCGTAGCTTCTGGTGTCTTTGCCGATCTCGCGCTGGTTGATGATGCACTGATCCGGCTCGTAGATGTACTCAATCGGGTCTTCCAGCGTGATGATGTGGCTGCGCCGCGTATGGTTGATGCGGTTTAAAATCGCCGCCAACGTCGTGGATTTGCCGGAACCCGTTTCACCCGTGACTAAAATGATGCCGCTGCGGTACTCCGGGAATTCGGAAACGACCGGCGGCAAATTCAGCGCCTCGATCTCCGGGATGGTATCCGCCAAAATACGGATCGCCGCCGAAACCGCCCCCTGCTGGCGGAACAGGTTAATTCTGGTTCGCGCTCCGCACGGAAACGTCCGCGCCAAATCAAGCTCGCCGATACATTCGATCTCGTGGAAAAGGTCGCCCGCAAGGCATTTTGCGTAGTATTCGCAGTCTTCCCACGTGAGGACTTTCTCCGTGAGGTTCTGCACCTTGCCGTCTATGCGGCATTTCACCGGCAGGCCGGTGACAATATGAATATCGGAAGCGCCTTTTTGCTGCGCCTGCGCGATGATTTCGCTAATTTCAAACATATTAAAACCATCGCCGAAACGCGGCGACTGCGTCCTTTCCGAAAGTTATGAGCAAGTTTTCAACAGATTTTCAGCAGAATGTCAATCCGCTGTGGAATTGATGGCGCGCGCGGCTTCCGCTGCGCTGATCTCGCCGCGCAAAACAAGGTTACGGCAATTTTCGCGCATCGTGACAAAGTTAGTCTCCACCGCTGCCCTTAAAAGCGCATCGTACTTTGCGCCTTCTGTAACCATGCGGCGAATGCGCCCGTTGAGCATGAAGATTTCAAAGACGGCACGGCGACCCTTGTAGCCGGTGTGGTAGCACTCCTGACAGCCCTCGCCGCGGTAGAACTGCACGTTGGCGTCCTCCGGCAGGCCGAGCATGGCAAGCTCCTCCGCCTCCGGCCTATACGCCTTCTTGCAGTGCGGACAGACCTTGCGCACAAGGCGCTGGGAAATGACGCCGCGCAGCGCGCTGGAAATGAGGTACGGCTCCACGCCGATATCGACCAGGCGGTCGATGGCGGAAACGGCGTCGTTCGTATGCAAAGTAGAAAGCACCAAATGGCCCGTAATAGCAGCACGAATGGCGATGGCGCCCGTCTCTCCGTCGCGAATCTCACCGACGGAAATGACATCCGGGTCCTGACGCAAGATGGCGCGCAGTCCTGCCGCAAACGTCATGCCGGTCTTTTCGTTGATCTGGCACTGGTTAACACCCGGAATGTTGTATTCCACCGGATCCTCCAGCGTCATGAGGTTCGTTTCCTCATTTGCAAGCTCCTGCAGCATGGCGCACATCGTCGTGGATTTACCGGAACCGGTCGGTCCCACAATCAAAATCACGCCGCTGCTGTTTTTGAGCAGCGCATCGTACTTTTGCAGGTCTGTGCCCTCAAGGCCGATGGACTGCTTCGTAATAGTGTGCCCGGATTTATCGAGCAAACGCAAAACAATCTTTTCGCCGTAGATCGTCGGCATGGACGAGATACGCAGGTCGATCTCGTGGTGACGCACCTGCACCATGGCACGGCCGTCCTGCGGGATCTTACGCTCGGAAATATTCATGCCGCCCATGATTTTCAGGCGGGAAATAACGTTGCTCTGCAAATTCGCGGGCACGGTCAAAATCTTTCTCAAAATGCCGTCGATACGCATGCGCACCACCATTTCGCCCTCCTGCGGCTCAAGGTGGATGTCGCTCGCGCGCTCCAAAAAGGCGCGCTCAATGACGGAGTTTACAAAGCGGATCGTCGGCGCGGCAGACGCGTTGCCGGCATCCGTCTGGTTCATCTGCACCGGCACGATATCCGGTGTGGATGTGCCGACCTCTCGCTTCATTTCTTCAATGGCGCGGGCCGTGCCTTCGCTGCCGTACAATGTGCCGATGGCCTGCTCGGTCGCGCGGCGCGTGGAGATCATCGGCACAACGCGCTTATGCGAAGCGGCCTTAATCTCTTCCTGCGCAACGAAGTTCAACGGATCGCTCATGGCAACAAAGAGCTCGTCTTTTACAAGCTTTACCGGCACCACGTTGTATTTTTTCGCGATGGCGCGCGGCACAAATTTGGCGAGCTCCAACGGAATAGAGATCGCCGTTAAATCGATGAAATCGACGCCGAGCTGCATTTGCAGTGCTTCAATGAGCTGACGCTCCGTGATGATATTACTTTCAATCAGAACGTCGCCGAGACGTTCTTTCTTCTGCTTTTGAATGGTCAGCGCTTCTTCAAGCTGCTCCTGCGTAATGGCACCTGCCGCAATCAGCAGATCGCCAAGTCGCATATAAGCCATGGAACGTCCTCCCTTTCTAAACCCGAACTTCGTATTTCGTATATTTATGCTGCTTTTCGCATAATCGAGCAGTTTTATAGGCTTAAAATGCGAAAGCCGCGTCTGAAATTCTCATTTTCTGCATAATTCGCGCTATTATTTTATCATATCAACACTATGATTTCAACCTTCATGCGGAGAAAATTCCCACAGGAATTCATCTTATTTTCAGAACCAATTTATGAAATTTCTGCACATTGGTGTTTTGGTAGGAACAGACACACCGCAGCCCATAAAAAGGCGGCGGCGCAACCGCTTTTAAAGGCACGCCGCCGTTTTATGGCTTTTATCGGCTATTTTTCTTGCAATATTTGCGCACCGCTTTTGTGATCTTTTCAAGGTCGAGCGGCTTTGTGAGGTGCTCGTTCATACCGGCTTTGCGGCTGCGGGCGGCGTCGTCGGAAAACGCGTTTGCCGTCATGGCGAAGATCGGCACGGTCTCCGAATCCGGGCGGTCGAGCGCGCGGATCTTCTCTGCCGCCTCCAAACCGTTCATCACGGGCATCATGATGTCCATTAAGATGAGATCATACGTACCCGGGGCCGAGGCTTTGAATTTCTCCAGGCCCTCTGCGCCGTTCCATGCTTTTGTGACCTCGGCGCCGCTGTCCTCAAGCAGGAACGCCGCAATCTCCATGTTCACTTCGTTATCCTCCACAAGCAGCACATGCAGCCCGCGGAACACGGTGGTATCGATTTCTTCCTCCGGCTTTTCGGCATCAGACGCCGCGGGGTCGAGCTTCAGCGGAATCTCCGTGATGAATGTGGTGCCCACGCCCTTTTCGCTGACCACGGTGACGGTGCCGCCCATGGCATCCACGAGTTTTTTCACGATGGAAAGGCCGAGCCCCGTACCCTGATACGTAGTGCGTGCGCCGGAATTTTCCTGCGAGAACGGCTCAAACATATGCTTTTGGAATTCTTCGCTCATGCCGCAGCCGTTATCTTCACAGATAAAGCGGTAGCGAACGGTGTTCTCTGTTTGTGAAACGATGCTGCACGCAGCATGTACATAACCGCCGGCTCTGCCATACTTGATGGCGTTGCCGCCGATGTTTTGAAAGATCCGTCTTAAATGCAGCGGGCTGCCGATGACATGCTTTTCGCGCTTATCTTCCATTGTGAGGGTACACGTAATACCGCGCGCCTGCGCTTGCGTGGAGAGCAGCGTGCCCACATCGTGCAGCAGCTCGTTCAAATTGAACGGCACTTCCTCAAGCTGCATTTCGCCGGATTCCAGCTTGCTCATATCGAGCACATCATTTACAAGATCTAAAAGAAAATCCGAAGACCGCATAATCTTTGCGCGGCATTCCGCCTGCTTTTTCGCGTCATTCGGGAAACGGTCGGCAATCTGTACCATGCCGCGGATGCCGTTGATCGGCGTGCGGATGTCATGGCTCATGCGGCGCAGGAAATCCGTTTTGGCGGCGTTTGCAAGGGTAGCTTCCTCTGCTGCGCGGCGCAGGTTTTCCTGATATTCCATATCGCGCTCCTTTTGCTTCGAAACATCGCGGAACAAAAGCATGAGTGAGCTCGGCTTTTCCCGGCGCGTAAAGCGGCGCTGCGGCACAAGAAGCAGCTGGTACCACTTGCCCTCCACATTTTCCATTGTGAAGCCGTCAAAAGCCTTGCCCTCTAAGCGCTGCTGAGCGGTATCGAGGTCCGTAAACGCACGGAATCCCTCCCGGTACGCCTCGGCTACGCACTCGGTGTTAAACTTTTCCAGCACGGCTTTTGCGCTTAAAACACCGTTTGTGATTGCTTTCATGCGCTCACTCTGCACAATGGGCTCCCATGTATCATCCTGCGGGTGAATGAGCAGGTTTGACAGGTAGATGCTCGAAATGGCGCTGACAAGGTGGTATTCTTTTTCCATACGCAGCAGGCGGCGCTTTTTACTGTACTGCCGCCAAATAAGGTACCCCATGCCGCAAAACAGGTAGATTGCCGTAAACAGCAGCATCCAACCGCGGCGGCTTGCGTAGACTACGCGACTCGGGAAAAAGGCATACAAATAATAATCTCTGTACTGGGTGAACATACCGTACCATGTGTCGCTGTCGTTTTTTAATTGCAGCAATGTGTCCGGTGTAAGTTGCTCCCCTCCAACGAGCACGTCAGCAATAGGATAATACTGCACAAGCGTGTTCTCCAGCTGCTCGCAATTCGTGCTGATAACGCGCATGCCGTCCGTGATGACGACGGTCACATCCTGCCGGAACATTTCAGCATCCAGCATATTGGAGAGAGAAAGCTCATTTTTATCGTTTTGAAAGCGCGTGACATCCGTATAGCAAATAACGAGGCCCGGTTTATCCTGCCGTGCGGAAATGGCGTAGTTATACGTATTGTCGTTTATACAGATCTGGTCGGCATAGGTTTTCTGCGGATAGTTCAAAATATCCGCCGCATTTTTGTCCCTTATCTGGCTGAGCAGCAGACTTTCATCCTTGCCCGCTTTATCGTAATGAGCCAGCACGGAGAAATTTTCATCCAAAACAAAAATGCCGGTCAAATACTGAAATTTCGCATAGCGCTGTAAGCGGTTTTCGTTTAAAAGCTCATCTTCCTCTTCGTAACGGTACGCCGTCAGTGTTTTGACTTTGGTCAAAACATCCTGCAGCGCTTCGGTGGTATTGGCCAAGCGGTAGTTGTCGTACTTGCGGCAGCTCGTCTGCATAAAAGCGAGTACGTCCTCAACATCCGCTTTCGCCTTGTTCTGTTCATACTGTGTTACGCCTGCAAATACCGGCAGCAGCACAACAAAGCCGAGAAGAAACGTGACAATCCACCGCATGACCGTTTCCATGCTCGGCTTATGGAGCTTCGGTTTTGTTTTTCCCTTGAACTTCGGCATCATTCGGTTCCTCCGTTCACGTTTTTTTCGGCGTCCAACCCATATTTTTTCACAATAGCGGCCGTTGTGCCGTCTTCGCGCATTTCAAGCAGCGTCTGCGTCAGCTTTTCCGCCAGTACTGCATCGCCGTCCGGTTTAAATGCCACGCCCACGGCGTCGCTGTACATGTTCATGTTGAGGTAGCGGTAGCCGTCCGGGTATTCGTCCGTATATAATCTCAGCGAGCTTTCATGCCCGATGACCGCATCCGCATAGCCCTTGCGCAGCGAAGTAAACACCTCGCCCACCGTGCTGAATGTGGAAAGGTCCGTAATCTCCGGCAAATTCGGGTTCAGCCCTTTTAAAATGATCTCCTCGCTTATAGAGCCGGCCTGCACCGCCACGCACTTTTCGGCAAGGTCTTCAAGTGTTTCAATCTCGCTGTCCGCCGGCACCACGACCACGCGCTGCGTGTACATATACGGCCCTGCCCAAATAAACTTATCTTCTTTGCCTTCCATCGTCAGGCAGCACCAAAGGCAATCCACATAGTCTTCATCCAAAAGCTCAAAGCCCTTGTCGATATCGAGCTCCACGAAGATCGGCTCATACCCGATACGCGCACAGGCTTCCTCGGCAATCTCCACGTCGATGCCGGTATAGTTGCCGCCGATATTGCGGTAAAAATACGGCGCATACGTTGTGCCGCCGATACGTATTTTCGGTTTTTCCGTCTCCGGTTGCTGTGCCGTATCGCTGCATGCGCAAAGCAGCGCCATAAGCGTGGCAAAAAGCAAAAGGATCCAAGCCTTTTTTCGCATATTTTTTCCTCTGTTTTCTATGTGATGTGATTTGAATGCGGCACTCCAAAACCGCTGTTTTTCGGGGCTGAGCCACCGTTGCTTTTCTCAAAATACGCTCTGATTTATAGATTTAGTATAGCGTACTTTCCGCTGATTTTCAATTATTTTTTGTGTTCTGTGCATAAATAACTTGTTTTTCTGCATTTTCGACGCGACGTGTGCGTAAAGACAATTCTAATATGTGAAAAGCCGGAAGAATCTGTGCATTTTATCTTGTTTTCTGTACATTATCATGCTAAAATCAAGTCAAAAGTGCCAGTCTTTACGAAACCCCAAACCGCTATAGAAAAGGAGTTGCAACTATGAGGCATCTCGCTAAACGTGTGGAGCGCATTTGTGATGAGCTTTACCGTCTGCGCATCGTGCAGCGCATGGAATGGACGGAACGCGGCCCCGTGCGCGCAACTCTCGAGATTGAGCGCAAGGTCAGCCGTTCGGTCATCTGCCAGAGAATTCACTTCTACGCCGTGTGCCCGCGCATCGACTTTGAGACGACGGTCGACTGGAAAGAGCACCAGCACCTCCTGAAAGCCCACTTCCCGATGGACGTACACACGGACGAAGCAACATTTGAGATTCAGTTCGGCAATGTGACGCGCAAAACACATCAGAACACGAGCTGGGATCAGGCACGCTTTGAGAGCTGCGGCCAAAAGTGGATCGATGTTTCCGAGGGTCACTACGGCATCAGCCTGTTAAACGACTGCAAATACGGTCACTCCGTGCACAACGGTGAAATGGCGCTGACGCTCATCAAATCCGGCACAGAGCCGAACCCTGTCGCCGATCAGGAGATGCACGTATTCACCTACGCGCTCTACCCGCACGCCGAAACATGGCGCAGCGCCGAAACCGTAGCGCAGGCGTACTTCCTGAATCAGCCTGTGCGCGCCACCGCAGGCGGCATAGCAGGCGAAGCGTACTCTCTCGCGAGTGTGGACGCCAAAAACGTCATTTGGGAAACCGTCAAGCAGGCGGAAGACGGCGACGGCGTGATCGTGCGTCTGTACGAATGTGAAAACGCCCGCACAACGACAAAACTGCATTGGAACCGCCCCATCGCTTCCGTTACGGAGTGTGACTTGCAGGAGAATGCGCTCACGGATGTCCCGGTCGAAGGCGGTACATTCAAATTCACCATCAAGCCGTATGAGATCAAGACGTTCCGCATCCGTTAATCCAAAATAAAGCACCGGCGGCTGTACCCGAGTTGGGCGCAGCCGCCGGCTTATTTTATGAGGTGATATGTTTTGAGAAGCGCCACGCGCCGCTTGCCGATCTCGACACTTTTTCTAAGACTCGTACGGTTTTGAATGTTTTCCTTACCGTAGCGTATAAGCCGCCTTCCCCATGCGGCAGGCAAGCTATGCGGCGCGCAATGCAGCGCTTTTGCAGAGGGGAACGCCGCACGCAGCACGGAAAAGCGCTCGCGTTTTCCTGCATTCTGCACAGCCGCCGCGTGCAGCGTCATGTTCGCACTGTGCAAGCGGCTTTTTTCTGCCGCACCGTGCACGCCGCCTGCCAAAATATCCTCTAAAAGCGCAGTCTCATCCGGCGCAGGGTGCACGCGAAGCAGCGCTAAGCTTTCCGTTTTCTCAAAGCCGAGATATTTCTCGCCGATTTCAAAGAGCGCCGTCAAAAATTCGAGTGCCGAAAGCTTTTCGCAGCAACGGCGCAAATACAGTTTGTCAAGCTCCTTTTCATGCTTTTCGGCAAACAACAGCAAATCACACACCGCGCGGATGCCGCACCCGCCGTGCAGAAAGTGCTTTAAGCTGTGGCACAAAAGGTACAAAAACGTCTCGTTCGCGCTAAACGTATAAATTTCTTCGCCCTGCACGGAAACGGTTTCCGTGCGCAGCTTTTCATGCGCAAAAAAGGCGTTCATGTGCCCGTACGCATCGTTTTCCGGGAACGCCGCGCCGTGCAGTTCTAAAACGAGCGGACTGCCGGGCAGGTAAAATGTCTGTTCAAGCGGATCGACACTCTCCCCCGCTGTGCGGCAGCCGAGCCGCAATAAAGCATTACGTGTGCGGTCAAATTCACCCGAAATCGCCAGTAAATCGACATCCGAAAACAGCCGCAGCTCCGGCTTCGGGTACAGCGCAGCGCACACCGGGCCTTTCAGCACGAGCGGATGCAATTTCATGTCGCGCAGCTTGCCGTAAAGCTGTAAAAATACCTGCGTTTTCAAAATCTGCTCTGCCGTTTGGCAAAACGCCATTTGCCGTGCAGCTTTCAGTGCATTGCCGCACGCATCAAGAACAAGCGGCAACACGCCGTGGCGCACCGCCTGGCGCAAAAGCTCCGTCTGTGTTTCCTGCGGCAGCACACCGAGCGCCGCTTTTTCGTTATGTATCGCTGCTTTCAACGCGTTTAAAAGCAAACTATCCGCCTGTTTCATCGCCTGCTCCTTTTACTCTCCAATATGCCCAAAGTATAGCAGGACAAAACCGCGCAATAAAACGAAAAAAGGCGCCCGCCGTGAAAAATCACAAGCGAGCGCCTCTTATGTTATCTCAAGCTAAAGTTCGTTTTATGTACGAATTACATCGTAACAAAGACAAACTTAATGACGAAGAGCGCAGCGATAATGGTGATACCGATGTCGTTCTTCTTGTACTTACCGGTGAAGAGCGTGATGAGCACATAAGCAATCGCGCCGATACCGATACCGTTGGAGATAGAGTAGGTCAGCGGCATCATGATGAGAGCGAGGAACGCCGGAACAGCGCTGCGCAGGTCGGACATATCGACCTTTGCGAAGCCCTTCATCATCAGAACGCCGACATAGATGAGTGCCGGAGCCGTAGCGCAGGTCGGAACAAGAGAAGCGACCGGGCTGAGGAACAGGCAAACCGCGAAGCAAATTGCAACAACAAGGCTCGTAAGGCCGGTTCTGCCGCCGGCGCCAACGCCAGCAGCGGACTCAACGAACGTGGTGCAGGTGGAAGTACCGCAAACAGCGCCCGCAACCGTTGCAACGGAGTCGCTGGTCATGCACTGGTTAACGTTGATCGGATCGCCGTTCTTATCCAGCATGTTTGCCTGAGAAGCGGTGCCGTACAGGGTGCCGATGGTGTCGAACATATCGACGAGGCAGAACGTAACGATGAGCATGATTGCGGAGAAGATGCCGCCGAGCTCAGAGCCTGTAAACGCACGTTTCCAAGCGTCAGCCTGGAACACACCGGTGATGCCGATGGAGCCGAAATCCTTAAAGGTCTGGCCGATCTGGCTCATGTCGAAGGTCGGGGTCGTGCCGGAAAGGAGATAGTACAGAACGGAAATGCCTGCGATGCTGATGAGCACGCCGCCCTTGACGTTGTGCTTTTCAAGAATTGCAATGACGAGCAGACCGAGGAATGCGAGGATAGCCGGCATAAATGCCTTTACACCTTCAACATCCGCAAAGAACGCGCCTGCCTTCAGTGCGCCGTGGATATCGACGAACTGAACGAGCGTGTACTGGTTAGTCTGGATGATGCCGACATTCTGGAAGCCGAGGAAAGCGATGAACAGACCGATACCGGCCGGGATTGCTTTCTTGAGGCAGTCCGGAAGAGCCTTTGCGACCTTGACGCGGAGACCCGTGACAGAGAACAGCAGGAAGACAATACCGGAAACCAGAATGATGACGAGGCCTGCATGGTAGCCCTTGATGACGTCGCCGCCGGAGATGATTTCCGGCAGAATGAAGGATACGAAGAAGAAGGAGTTCAGACCCATGCCGCAAGCCTGTGCAAACGGCATCTTCGCATACAGAGCCATCAGCAGCGTACCGATGATTGCTGCCAGAATGGATGCGACATACACAGCGTTCCAAATCTGCTGGAAGGCCGGGTCGGCATCCGGAGCCAGATGGTTGAAGCTAACAATCTGGTTCGGGTTCGTGACTACGATGTAAGCCATCGCGAAGAACGTCGTGAGACCGGCAATGATCTCTGTGCGGACGTTCGAGCCACGCTCGGAAATTTTGAAGAATTTGTCCAAGGATGTTCACTCTCCTATAAATTAAAGAATTTCCTGTTCTTCGTTTTTTTGACCAGTTATGGTTTGCACACATCGGAAAAACAGGAATTGTTACCTATAGTATAGCCTCTAATTTTGCGAAAATCAAGAGAAAACCGAATAAAAAGTCACATTTTGTTCATAAGCTGTTTATGATTTGGAAAAAAAGAGTTTTTTGTGCATTTCGGCTAAGGCTATCCTGTATTTTGCTGTTTTTCTCGAATTGCACTGCCGTTTTTGCGTTTTAAAATGCGCTTCTTTTTGATCACCTATAAAGTTTTCATGAATATGCCCCTATCGCTTGCTTTTTTATGCTGTTCCATGCTATACTGATTTATATGCCGCGCGCGGGGAATCCGCGCGAAAGAAAGGAAAGTGTTCCCGAACCATGAACCTACTCACAAAGCTGTTCGGCAGCTACAGCAAGAAAGAATTAAAGCGCATTGAACCGCTTAAGCAAGCGGTGCTCGCGCTCGATGACAAATACACAAAAATGACAGATGAGGAGCTGAAGGGCCAGACCGCCGTGTTGAAAGAGCGCCTTTCCCTCGGCTCTTCCCTTGACGACATCCTGCCCGAAGCGTTTGCAACGTGCCGCGAAGCCATGTGGCGCGTGCTCTCCATCAAGCCGTTCCCGGTACAGATTATCGGCGGCATCATTTTGCATCAGGGTCGCATCGCCGAGATGAAGACCGGCGAAGGCAAGACGTTCACCGCCGCCCTCCCGGCGTACCTCAACGCTTTAAGCGGCAAGGGTGTGCACATCGTCACCGTCAACGATTACCTTGCAAAATATCAGGGTGAAATGATGGCACGTGTGTTCAACTACCTCGGTCTCACCGTAGGCCTTGCCATCCCCGGCATGGAGCCGGACGAAAAGAAAAAAGCCTACGCCTGCGACATCACATACGCAACGAACAATGAGATCGGCTTTGACTACCTGCGTGACAACATGGTCACGTACAAAGAACGCAAGGTGCAGCGCGGCCATAACTTCGCCATCGTGGACGAGGTGGACTCCATCCTCATCGATGAGGCGCGTACCCCGCTCATCATTTCCGGTCAGGGCGAGCAGTCCACCGAGCTTTACAACGTCGCCGACCGCTTCGCAAAGACCCTGCGCCCCATCCGCGTGGCGGAGACGAACGAAAAGGAAGACAATGACGAGATCTACGAGGATTACGATTATATCATCAACGAAAAGCAGAAGACCGCAACGCTCACCAAGCGCGGCGTAAAAAAAGCCGAGCAGTTCTTCAGCTTGGAAAACCTCACGGACCCGGACAACATCACCATTCAGCACCACATCAATCAGGCGATCAAGGCGAACGGCATCATGCAGCGCGATATCGATTACGTCGTGCGCGACGGCGAAGTTATCATCGTTGATGAATTCACCGGCCGTCTGATGTACGGCAGACGCTACAACGAAGGTCTGCACCAGGCCATTGAAGCGAAGGAAGGCGTGAAAATCGCGCGCGAAAGCAAAACGCTTGCAACCATCACGTTCCAGAATTTCTTCCGCCTTTATAATAAACTCTCCGGCATGACCGGCACGGCCATGACCGAGGAATCCGAGTTCAGCGAAATTTACAAACTGGACGTTGTAGAGATTCCGACAAACAAGCCGATGATTCGTGAAGACTGCCCGGACGTTGTTTACAAGACCGAAAAGGGCAAGTTCAATGCCGTTATCAACGACATCATCGAGCACCACGAAAAAGGCCAGCCGGTGCTGGTCGGTACCATCACGATTGAAAAATCCGAGCAGCTCAGCGCCATGCTGAAGCGCCGCGGCATCAAGCACGAAGTGCTGAACGCAAAGTACCATGAAAAAGAAGCCGAAATCGTCGCACAGGCAGGCCGTAAGGGCGCCGTGACCATCGCAACGAACATGGCCGGCCGTGGTACGGATATTCTGCTCGGCGGTAACGCAGAGTTCATGGCGCGTGCCGAAATGCGCCGCATGCAGTTCTCCGAGGAGCTCATCGGCGAGGCTTCCGCCTACGGCTACACGGACGATGAAGAGATTTTGAATGCCCGCAAGACCTTTGCGGAGCTCAACAAAAAATACAAAGCGGAGATTGCGCCGGAGGCAGAAGAAGTTCGCAAGCTCGGCGGCCTGTACATCATCGGCACGGAGCGCCACGAATCTCGCCGTATCGATAACCAGCTGCGCGGCCGTGCGGGCCGTCAGGGCGATCCCGGTAAGAGCCGCTTCTACATCTCTCTTGAAGACGACCTCATGCGTCTGTTCGGCGGCGACCGCATCCAGACCATTATGGACCGCCTGAATGTGGACGAGGACATGCCGATCGAAGCGTCTATCCTCTCCAACACCATCGAAAACGCACAGAAGAAGGTCGAGGGCAGAAACTTTGCCATTCGTAAGAACGTTCTGCAGTATGACGACGTGATGAACCGCCAGCGCGAGATCATCTATGAGCAGCGTGACCGTGTGCTGAACGGCGACAATGTGAAGCCGCAGATTATGTCCATGATTGATCAGGCCATCGAAGCGAACGTCAAGCGCTTCTTGCCGGAAAACACCCTGCACGACGACTGGGATCTCCGCGGTCTGCGCGACCACTACCTCGGCTGGATGGTCAATCCGGATGAGTTGCACTATGAGGGTCAGGCGTTTGAGGATCTCGAGCAGCAAACGGTCATCGATTTTCTCAAGGAGCGTGCGCACAAGCTTTACGACCTGCGTGAGAAGGCGTTCACCCCGCCGATCATGCGTGAAGTGGAGCGCGTGGTGCTGCTGAAGAACGTCGATACGCAGTGGATGGATCACATCGATGCGATGGATGAGCTCCAGAAGGGCATCCGCCTGCGCGCCTACGGCCAGCAAGACCCGGTCATTGCATACCGCGAAGAGGGCTTTGACATGTTTGACGCGATGATCGACACGATCCGCGAGAATACCGCCCGCATGATTCTGACTGTGCGCCTGAAGACGCCGGAAGCACCGAAGCGTGAAGCCGTCGCCAAGGAGACCGGCACAACATCCTCCGATACGCCGGCCGTCAAGCAGCCGGTGCGCAAAAACGGCAAAAAGCCCGGCAGAAACGACCCGTGCCCGTGCGGCAGCGGCAAGAAATACAAGAAATGCTGCGGCAGAAATGAATCCTAATTCATGATCAAATCTATGAAAGACTTAGCTTCTTTACATTTAGATAATCACGACAGCCGTTTGAAATACTACCATTTGTTCATGACCATGCCGGCGGAAACGGAAATTCCGCATTACGATCTGCCCGCGGGGTATTCGTTCACAACCTACACCCCCGGCGACCGCGATACGTGGATTGAGATTGAAAAATCGGCGAAAGAGTTTTCGACTTTTGAAGAAGGCGTGGACGCATGGCAGCGCTACTACGGCAAGCACGAAGACGTTCTGCCCGACAGAATGTTCTTCATCGTCGACCCGAACGGCAAGAAGGTTGCGACCGCAACGGCGTTTTTCGATGAAAAGCTGCCCGGTGGCTGGCTGCATTGGGTTTCCGTAAGCCGCGACGCGCAAGGCAAGGGACTTTCCCGCCCGCTCATCGCGCACACGCTGCACCGTTTGCAGGCACTCGGCTACAAAGAGCTGTTCGTGCCCACCCAGACCACCACGTGGGTCGCCGCAAAGCTGTACCTTGATTTCGGCTTCCGTCCCGTGCCGGAGAATTTGGAAGAAGATCATTTCGGTTGGCGCATGCTGAAAACGCTGACCGACCACCCGGCATTAAAAGAGCTGGAACCCGTCGAGGTTGACGAATTACTGAATAAATAAGAAAGCGACCGCTTTTCGAGTATTCGGAGAGCGGCCGTTTTGTATTGTAAGCTTGCGTTAGCATGACAAAAGCCCTACCGGGAATTTTCTCGGCAGGGCTTTGCTGTTGCTGTTTACTTTTCCAGTGCCTCGCAGCGCTCGTAAATTTCAAACGCGGCTCTGGCGTTGTGGTACGGGCACTTCCACGGGCCGCACAATAGGTGTGAATTTTCCTCGTCCGGGGAATTTTTACCGCTTGCAAACCACTCGCCCGCCGGGCCGTTGATGATTTCGGCTTTGATGTATGCCCAGCTCTTCAGCGCGGAATCGAGATACTTCTCGTCGCCCGTAATCTGCCATGCGTTCACGCTGCCGACAACGGCTTCCGCCTGCACCCACCAGACCTTATTCGGCACAGCGATGCCGCCTTCTTCGTGACCCTCGTCAAACAGACCTCCGTCCGTATCCATGCCGTGGCTCAGCGTGAAGTTCACCATATTGATGGCGACCTCCTTCGCTTCCTCAAGGAGCTTTTCCGCACGGGCTTTATCTGCGCCGTACTTTTCGAGCACTTCGGCAGCTTCCGTCAACAGCCAGGAGCCCTCAATGTCATGGCCGAACGAAACCTCGCCCGGCAGCGGCTCCATTTTATCGTTGAAAAACATGACAAAATGGTGGTGCTCGGTGTCGTAAATTCTGCGCGCGGTGATCTCGATGAGGTTCACAAGGCTCTCCTCCACGCAGGCATCGTGGCGAATACGGAAGTAGCACGTCATCGGCTCCAGAATGTGGATGTGCGT
>OLWB01000757.1_pt1 | contig 32800 bp, 25 predicted proteins | sample 1673331 | NCBI WGS metagenome assembly OLWB01 (sample SAMEA3178943, study PRJEB25190) | human gut metagenome | biome: human gut; feature: human-associated habitat; material: faeces | place: Austria | collected 2013
ATATTTATTTAAAGATAAGGAAGGAATATATAAGATGAAAATATTGTTAGCAGTAGTTGGAGGATTATTATTACTGATATTCCCTTTTATAGTTATGAAAAAAGCAAAAGTAACAAAAGAAGAAAATACTGATGAAGCAAGGAAAAAATTTAATGTGTTTCTCATTTGTATGATACCTGTTCCTCTAATAGGCTTCATATTTCTTTTAATAGGGCTTAGAAGTTTTTTATAAAATTAAATAAAGGAGAAAAATGTTAAAAAACAATGATATATCAATACCAGAAGCCTGCTATGCAGATTTATGTAAGGTGGGTTTTTTTGAAAGAAAACAGGTTAAATTAACAATTATATGGAATGAAAAAATAAGCAGAAATAAACAAATACTTACACTTAAGAAGTTATATCCTGAATTAAATAAAGTGTCTACAGTTGAAATCTATAAAATTACAAAAAAACGAAGAAATAAATAGTCATATTCAAGAAGCTGGACTAACAGGAAAAATAAGTAATAAATTAACAAACTCAAAAATAACATCCGATAAAGTCCTAGCAATATATAAAAAAGAATTAGAAACAGCATCTAGTCTACTAACAAAAAATCCACAAGGAATAATCATAAGCACTTGTGCAGTAATAATCGAAAAACATGGAGTAATCCTAGTAATAGAAGGTCAAAACGGAGCATACAAACTATACTACCCAACATTTCTTACAAAATGGGCAATAATTGAAAAATATGCAAAACTAGGAGCCGTATACTTTGATCTAAACGCCATAACAGGTTACTTTGGAGACAACAATAAATTTAATGGACTAAATGAAATGAAACTAGGATTCGGAGCAGAAGTAACCGAATACATCGGAGAATTTGACTTAGTTATTAACAAAACAATATATAATATTCACAAAAAAACAAAACTAGGTAGCAAAGCATTAAAAAAATCTCATAATGAATGAGATTTTTTTATATATACTTATTTAACTAAAGAACAAAAATATCTAGCACATCTGACCATTTGATGAGAATAACCATTTTCATTATCATACCAAGCAACAATCTTAACAAGCTGCTTACCATTAACTTCTAAAATATCAGTAAGCAAAAGATCAACTACTCCACCATGAGTATCTCCAATTACATCACTAGAAACAATAGGATCATATGTAGCATCCAAACTATCACTTTTAGAAGCAACAAAAGCCTTATTAATCTCATCAATACTAACATTCCTATCAAGTTCAAGTACCAAATCAACACAAGAACCATCAGAAACAGGAACCCTCATAGCAGTCCCTTTCATTCTGCCATCCAAACTAGGAATAACAAGCCCAATAGCCTTAGCAGCACCCGTTGAAGTCGGAATTATATTAATAGCACCAGCACGACCACGTCTAGCCTCAATTCCTTTCTTATGAGAAACATCAAGAATAACTTGATCATTAGTATAAGCATGAATAGTAGTCATAATACCACTTTGAATAGGTGCATAGTCATTTAAAGCTTTAGCCATAGGAGCTAAGCAGTTAGTAGTACAAGAAGCAGCAGAAATAATCTTGTCATCAGCTGTTAATGTATTTTCGTTTACGCTGTAAACAATTGTTGGTAAATCGTTACCAGCAGGAGCAGAAATAACAACCTTCTTTGCACCAGCAGTGATGTGTGCAGAAGCCTTTTCCTTAGAAGTGTAGAAACCAGTACATTCGAGTACAACGTCAACATCTAAGTCGCCCCATGGAAGCTTAGAAGCATCAGCTTCCTTGTAGATTTCGATTTCCTTACCGTTAACAACGATAGAAGATTCCTTTGCTTCTACAGTACCATTAAACTTACCCTGAGTTGAATCGTACTTTAATAAGTGAGCTAATACTCTAGGTGCAGTTAAGTCGTTGATAGCAACAACTTCGTAACCTTCAGCAGCAAACATCTGTCTGAAAGCAAGTCTACCAATACGACCAAAACCATTAATAGCAACTTTAACCATTTTAAATTCCTCCTGAAATATTAAAAAAATTTATAGTTATTGTTATAAATATAACAAACTATTACAATCCATCATACCAAATAACAACCTAACTTAAATGTATTATATCACAATCAATTTTATTTTAAAATACTTTTTTTACAAAATATGACTGTTTTTTTCACTTTTATGCACAAGTGACACAATAGATATAGCTAATCCAGCAGCACTTATCAATAAAGCTAAACTACTTACAACAAGACTTACAACTTTCATAACAATACCTCCAATTTTAGTAGATATAAATATCCATATTTTGTTAATATTTAACATAACATCAGCAAGTAGCAAAGATTTACTTGCTACTTACCGATACTACACTAATTTTACTTAAAATACTGAACACCTGAAAGGAATATCTTCTGATCCTTTTCACCGGGAACATTCTTAAATACTCCGTTACCCATTCTTTCTGAATGACCCATCTTACCTAATACTCTACCATCCGGGCTTGTAATACCTTCAATAGCATATAATGAACCATTAGGATTATATCTAATGTCAAATGTAGGATTTCCATTAGGGTCAACATACTGAGTTGCAATCTGATTATTTTCAGCTAAAGCCTTAATAACAGCTTCATCAGCCATAAATCTACCTTCGCCATGAGAGAAAGCAACCTTATGGATATCGCCTACATTACTATTCCAAAGCCATGGTGACTTGTTAGAAACAATCTTAGTATCAGCAAGGCAAGAAATATGTCTACCAATAGTGTTGAATGTAAGAGTTGGGCTATTTTCTTCCATATCTCTAATTTCACCAAATGGTACAAGACCAAGCTTAATAAGAGCCTGGAAACCATTACAAATACCAAGCATAAGACCATCTCTGTTCTTAAGTAAGTCCATAACAGCTTCTTTAACCTTTGGATTTCTAAATACAGCAGCAATAAACTTACCAGAACCTTCTGGTTCATCACCGGCACTGAAACCACCAGGAATCATAATAATCTGACTATTATGAATCATATCAACCATCTTATCAATAGATTCTTCAAGCCACTGTGTCTTAAGGTTTGTAACTACTAAAGTATCTGCAACTGCACCAGCCTTTTCAAAAGCTCTCTTTGTATCGTATTCACAGTTATTACCAGGGAATACAGGTATAAGAACTCTAGGAGCTGCTATACCCTTACCTGAGAATTTCTTTTCAACAACATTAAATGGTTTAATTTCAATGTCAGCCTTCTTCACATCTTCAAGATACTTTGTTGGGAATATCTTTTCAAGAGGCTTAATCCATACATTAAGTGCTTCATCAAGGTCAATAGTAACACCATTAGCCACAATATTCTTTTCTGAAGTAGTATTACCAATAACTGCAAAATTATAACCAGCAAAAAGTTTTTCAGCTTCTGCCTTATCACAAGCTAATTCGAGAACAAAGCTACCATAGTTGTAATTAAATAAATCTTCTTCGTTAATTACTGCACCAATATCGTTACCAAAAGCCATCTTAGTAACAGCAGCAGCAATACCACCAACACCTATTGTAGCAGTAGAAACAATCTTACCTTCTTTTACAAGTTCACTAATCTTAGCAAAATTCTTCTTAAGTTCATCAAATACAGGTAAATCATTTTCATCATAAGAAACATTAACCTTAACGATTGTATTACCAGCATTCTTGAATTCTGGTGAAATAACATTGTACATCTTAACTGGGTCAACAGCAAAAGATACAAGTGTTGGAGGAACATCTAAATCCTTAAATGTACCAGACATACTGTCCTTACCACCAATAGCAGCTGTACCAAGTTCCATCTGTGCAAGATAAGCACCAAGTAAAGCACTAAATGGCTTACCCCATCTATGAGAGTCTTCGCCAAGTCTTTCAAAATATTCCTGGAAAGTAAGTCTTACGCTATCGTAATCACCACCACCAGCTACAATCTTAGCAACTGATTCAACAACTGCATAAACTGCACTATGGAAAGGACTCCACTTTGCTACAGTAGGATTATAACCATAACTCATTAATGTACCAGTAGTTGTTTCACCCTTTAATAATGGGATTTTTGCTGCCATAACTTCAGCAGGTGTCATCTGATTCTTACCACCAAAAGGCATAAGAATTGTACCAGCACCAATTGTTGAGTCAAATCTTTCAACAAGGCCCTTCTGACAAGCTACATTAAGCTGTGAAAGATTTTCAAGCCACTGAGCCTTTAAGTCAGACTTATTTTCAATCTTTTCTGGCTTATTTGCCGGTTCTTCAACATAAATATCTGTGTTCTGAACAGCACCATTTGTATCGAGGAAATCTCTTGAAATATTTACAATATCATTTCCATTCCAGAACATCTTTAATCTTCTGTCATCTGTAACCTTTGCTACAACTGTAGCCTCAAGGTTTTCTTCATTAGCATATTTAATGAAACTATCAGCCTTGTCAGCCTTTACAACAACTGCCATTCTTTCCTGAGATTCTGAAATAGCAAGTTCTGTACCGTCAAGACCTTCATATTTCTTTGGAACTAAGTCAAGATTAATTTCAAGACCGTCTGCAAGTTCACCAATGGCAACAGATACACCACCTGCACCAAAGTCATTACAACGTCTAATCATCTTGCTTACTTCTGGATTTCTAAATAATCTCTGTAACTTTCTTTCTGTAGGTGCATTACCTTTCTGTACTTCTGCTCCACAAGTCTCGATAGACTCTTCTGTATGAACCTTAGATGAACCTGTTGCTCCACCACAGCCGTCACGGCCTGTACGTCCACCGAGAAGGATGATGATATCTCCAGGATCAGAGTTCTCACGGATAACCGCACGTCTTGGAGCTGCTCCAAGTACAGCACCGATCTCCATACGTTTTGCAACGTAATCCGGATGATAAATCTCTTTTACAAGTCCTGTAGCCAGACCAATCTGGTTACCATATGAGCTATATCCATGGGCCGCCTCACGAACAAGTTTCTTCTGAGGAAGTTTTCCTTTCAAAGTTGCATCTGCTGATACTGTCGGATCAGCAGCTCCTGTCACACGCATTGCCTGGTATACATAAGTACGTCCTGACAGTGGGTCACGGATTGCTCCTCCAAGACATGTTGCAGCTCCACCAAATGGTTCGATCTCTGTCGGATGGTTATGTGTCTCATTCTTGAAGTTGATCAGCCACTCTTCTTCTACTCCGTCAACCTTGATCGGAACTACGATACTACATGCATTGATCTCATCAGACTCTTCCTGATCAGCAAGCTTTCCTTCCTTTTTCAGGCGACGCATAGCCATCAGTGCAAGGTCCATAAGGCAGACAAATTTATCTTCTCTTCCTTTGAAAATCTCGCTGTGATCTTTCAAATATTCTTTATATGTTGCTTCGATTGTCTCTTTGTAGTCACCTTCATCAAACTTCACATCTTTTAATTCTGTAGAGAATGTTGTATGACGGCAGTGATCTGACCAGTATGTATCAAGAACACGGATCTCTGTCATCGTCGGATCTCTGTGCTCTTCTCCTGCATAATAGTTCTGGATATGCAGGAAATCTTTAAATGTCATTGCCAATCCAAGAGAATCATATAACTCTTTCAATTCTGCTTCCGGCATATCTTTAAAACCGTCAAAAATCTTTACATCTGCCGGCTCATCAAATACTGTCACCAGTGTCTCCGGTTTCTCTGCTGCAGCTTCTCTGGAATCTACCGGGTTGATGCAGTGATTCTTAATTGCCTGCAGTTCTTCGTCTGAAACTCCGCCTTCAATTACATATGTAACTGCTGTACGGATTACAGGAGTCTCATCTTCTTTAATAAAACGGATACACTGCTCTGCGGAATCCGCTCTCTGGTCGAACTGTCCCGGAAGGAACTCTACAGAAAAACATTTATCTGTTTCATTTTTCGGGAATTCTTCTTTATAAAGGAAATCTACCGGCGGCTCTGCGAACACACCATTGCATGCCTTTTCAAATGTTTCTTCTGAAATATTCTCTGCGTCGTAACGAATCAGAACTCGTACATTTGTCACATCCTGAAGTCCAAGATAATGACGGATCTCATGTCTAAGGCCCTTCGCCGCAACAGCAAACTCCGGTTTCTTTTCTACATATACGCGCTTTACATTACTCATATATAATCTCCTCTTTCTGTATTACGTGCTCAAAACACGATACTACCTTCATTACATTATCTGTTTTTATCCTACCATAGTTTTCTTCATTAGTATAATTAATAAAATTAAACAATCTGATAAGCACCGCTAATTGATTGTCGTTTTCTCGTATCTTTCTCGGAGTCAGCAATATTTACTCTACTTTTTCATATTTTGTGCAACGGATTTTTTTATTCTGTTGTATTTTCCCTTTATTTATCTTATAATAAGATGAATATTTATTAGGAGGTCTAATAAAATGATGGATATAAACTACGAATTATACAAAGTATTTTATCACGTCGCCACCACATTGAATTTCTCAGAGGCATCCAAGCAGCTGTTTATTTCACAGTCTGCTGTCAGCCAGTCGATCAAAACACTCGAACGAAAACTGGATCAGACGCTTTTTATCCGAAGCACAAAGAAAGTCCAGCTCACACCGGAAGGAGAGATTCTCCTGCGCCACATTGAACCGGCCATGAATCTGATCCAGAAAGGTGAGGCTCAGCTTTTAGATGCCGCTTCTACCGGTGGGCAGATCCGCATCGGTGCAAGTGACACGATCTGCAGATATTTCCTTGTTCCATACCTTGAGAAATTCCATAAGACTTTCCCAAATGTACATATTAAAGTTATCAACCAGACTTCTTTAAGATGTACAGAGCTTTTAAAGAACGGACTGGTGGATTTGATTGTTGTCAATTATCCGAACGCAGCGCTCAACAATATTTCTGCCTCTATGAAGATCAAAAATTTCCATGATGTTTTCATTGCCGGAAACAATTACCCTGAATTAAGGGAAAAGAAACTTACACTTACCGATTTGCTCCACTATCCGATCCTGATGCTGGATAAGAACAGTACGACAAACGAGTTTCTTCATCGCCTGTTCCAGCAGCATCAGCTTGATCTCGTTCCTGAGATCGAACTTACAAGCAATGATCTTCTGATCGATCTTGCAAGAATTGGGCTTGGAATCGCATTCATTCCGGATTATTGTCTTTCTGAGAACAATGATGGTATCTTCAAGCTGGATATGGAAGAAGAGATGCCGGAGCGTTCTCTTGTGATTGCTTACAACGAGCAGCTCCCTCTGGCTAAGCCTGCACAGGAATTTTTGAACTATTTTAAAGAACAATAAAATTTTGTACTGTTCGGAGCCAAGCAGAATTTTAAAACCAGCCTTAAAATGCAAGCATTTTATACCTGTTTTATGAAATTTCATCTGGCTCTGAACAGTTGCAAATATTCTTGAATCACTTCTTCTTTATCCAATAACGATTCTTATTTTTCATTTATCGATTCTCCCAGAATTCTTCCATCTTTTCTTTTATCTCTTTCCGCCCACACACTTCGTATTCCTTCCACTCCCTCGGAAATAGCTGCTGATACTGTCGATTCTGAAAACGGTCATCAAGCAGAAGGATAATTCCTTTGTCATCTTCGGTGCGGATCACTCTTCCTGCGGACTGAAGTACTTTATTCATTCCGGGATAAAGGTACGCATAATCAAATCCTCGCATCCCTCTCTGGTCAAAATAATTTTTCACGATTTCTCTGTCATTGCACACCTGTGGAATTCCTGTTCCGACAACGATCACTCCGATCAATCTGTCATGTGTAAGATCGATTCCTTCTGAAAATACACCACCCATCACACAAAATCCAAGCATCGGATGATCTCTTTCTTCTTCAAACATTTCCAAGAATTCTTCTCTCTGATTTTCTGACATAAATTGCGATTGAATTACCAGTTCTACTCCGGATGCCAGTTTTTCAAACTCTTCCAAAACATCCTCCATAAACTGATAGGAAGGAAAAAATGCAATGTAGTTTCCATTCTTCCCATCCACTGTGCTCCTCAGATAATCGGCAATTTTGCGATACATTTCTGTGCCTCTTTGTGTATATTTTGTGCTTGCTTCACTTCCGATCAGAATTTTCCTGTTCTCCTGTGGGAACTTAGATTCAGCATAGACTGCATAATCATCCTTCTCAACAGATAGTAATTGTTTATAGTAATCGATTGGAAGCAATGTTGCCGAGAAAAATATTGTAGAATTCCCAAGTTTTAAATAATGATTCAGATTCTCCGCCGGATTTACACAGAACAACTTTATTTTGAATCTTCCGTTTCCTTCCAGTTCTGTATACTGTATATAATTTTCATCCAACAGTTCATGAATTTCCAAAAACTGCCTTACCTGGAAAAAGAGTTCCATAAATGCATCCGGCTGCTCTGCATTTCCTGCATTCCGCTCTTCTTCAAGATATCTTTCCATTTGAGTCAGAAGATTCATCAGCTTTACTGCAAATGGAGAAACACTTTCCACCAACCGATAATTCTCGCACTCGCGTTTCATCTCAAGCATCAGTTTATTGACAGATTCCAGACTCTTCACAAGTTTTTTATCTCGGTCCTTCATCAGTTTTTTCACCTCGAGAATGTCTTCTTTATAGATGGAAGCACTGTACATTTCCCGTCCACGTTCCACGAGGTTGTGTGCTTCATCGATCAGAAACAAATAATCTCCGCTGACATTGTCTGCAAAAAATCGTTTCAAATGTGCCGTCGGATCGAACACATAATTATAATCACAGATCACCCCATCCGCCCATTCTGACAGATCAAGAGATAGTTCAAACGGACATACATGAAAATCTTCTGCCTGTCTTTCAATTGATTCCCGTGTCAGCTTCTTTTGCTTTTCTAACATGTCATAAACTGCATCATTCACCCGGTCAAAATGACCTTTCGCATAAGGACAAGCATCCGGATTGCATTCTGTCTCCTCACAAAAGCAGATCTTCTCTTTCGCAGTCAATGTAATTGAACGAAAGGCAAGACCCTTTTCTTCAAGAATAGAAAATGCCTGTTCTGCCACCGTTCTTGTGATCGTCTTTGCTGTCAGATAGAATATTTTATCTCCTAATCCTTCTCCGATCGCTTTCACCGCCGGATACAATACAGCCATCGTCTTTCCGGTTCCTGTTGAGGCCTGGATAAATAATTTCTTTTTGTGATAAATTGTACGATATACGGAAGCTGCCAGGTCAAACTGCCCTTCTCTATATGCGAATGGAAATTCGGTCTGATGAATCGAAGCATCTCTTCTCTTTTCCCACTCAATCTGCAGTTTTGCCCAACGTTCATACTGATGAACCAGATCAAGAAACCATTTTTCTAATTCTTCAAATGTATACTCTTCCCGAAATCTTTTCACATCTTCAGTATCAAGATTACAATAGGTCATCTGAACACTGATCTGCTTTAATCCCTGCTGTCTGGCATAAATATATGCGTAACATTTTGCCTGAGCAAGATGAACCGGCACAGGACGCTCCACTCGATCAAGGGAACGTACGACGCCTTTGATCTCATCTATTATTGTTTTTTCTGATTCAAGGAGAATTCCATCCGCACGTCCTTCCAGTTTTAATTGGAATCCGTCACACGGAAGCTGCAGTTTTAAGGAAACTTCTGCCTGATAGTTTGAGCCCATCATACGCTGGATCTTTCGGTGAAGGCGTCCTCCCATCAGCATCGCATCTTTATCCAGCGTACCTGAAATCCTGTTATCAATGTCACCTTCTTTTAATATGAATTCAACCAGATTCCGAACCGATAACCTGATGATTTTCTCTGTTTCCATTTCATTTGCACTCCAAAATATTATCGTTGTAAAACACATTGTGCCAATCTTTTAACAGATTGGCACGCTGAAATACATCTTTTATTTTACTTTACTTCTTTTTCTTTTGCAACGCTTGTTTCTGTACGGGCAACTTCTGCGATTGTTTTCGTAAGTCCTGCAATTCCCTGAATCTCTGAAGGAATGATGATCTTCGTCGCTTTTCCGTCTGCCGCCTTGGCAAATGCCTCCAGACTCTTTAATGTAAGAACAACATCATCTGCTCCGGCATTCTTAATATACTCAATACCTTCTGCTGTCGCTTTCTGTACAGAACGGATCGCTTCTGCCTGTCCCTCTGCTTCTTTGATCCGTTTCTGTTTTTCAGCTTCTGCTTTCAGGATTGCTGCCTGCTTAGATGCCTCTGTCTCCAGGATCACAGATTCCTTTTCTCCTTCTGCAACAAGAATCGTAGACTTCTTCTCTCCTTCTGCACGCAGGATTGCTTCACGGCGTTCACGCTCTGCTTTCATCTGCTTCTCCATCGCATCCTGGATTGCCTTCGGTGGCATGATATTCTTCAGCTCAACACGGTTCACCTTGATTCCCCACTCATCTGTTGCAATATCAAGGATCGTACGCATCTTGGAGTTGATCGTCTCACGGGAAGTCAGTGTCTCATCTAATTCCAGATCTCCGATGATATTACGGAGTGTTGTTGCTGTCAGATTCTCGATTGCCGCAATCGGACTTTCTACTCCGTATGCATACTTCTTCGGGTCAGTGATCTGATAGAATACAACCGTATCGATCTGCATGGTAACATTATCCTTCGTGATCACTGCCTGTGGTTCAAAATCAACAACCTGTTCTTTCAAGGAAACTCTTTTTGCCACACGGTCAAGGATCGGCACCTTAAAATGTAATCCTACGCCCCATGTCTCCTTGTATCCGCCAAGTCGCTCTACAACATACGCATGCGCCTGCGGAACAATACGGATATTCGACACAAGAAGCCACACCACGATCATAATAATGATCATCCAAATAATAAGTCCAAATATCATAGCTCATCCTCCTTACATTTCTCTAAAATCAGTTTTACTCCGGAAATTGCTGTTACTTTGGCAAGCGAATCTTTCTCAATTCTGTCCTTGTCTGACTTGCACCTTGCAGTCCATTCCTTTCCCTGCGCAATTGCAGTACCGGTCTGTGCAAAATTATCAACCGTCTCTGTTACCTTAACAACACTTCCGATCAATTCATCACAATTTGTCTTCACATGATGCACATTAACATACTTCGCTGCAAAAGGCCTGGTAAAGATCACAAGCACTGCTGAAATAACTACGAATACAGCAATCTGTATCACCATTCCCGCTCCGGCAAGCGAAACTAATAACGCCGCAAGCGCACCGCCCGAAAACCAGATTGAAGTCAGACCAACCGTGGCAAGCTCAATAATCAAAAACACTACCATAAGCCCCAGCCACAAAAAAATCTCCCTCTCCAAAAAATCCGCCCCCTTTCTCATGCTTACAAGAGCAATTACGTTACCTTAATCATACTCATATTTCTATATAAATACAACATAAATTTTATATTAATTAACTGGAAAAAGCCGAAACAGAAACCACACACGGTGCCTGTTTCGGCTTTTTCGTTACATACTTTCGAAGGGATGAGGTAAAGCGAGCCGGTGCTCGTGGTAATAGCAGAACCGGTCTTGCGACCATTCTATAAAGTGCTCATTCTCCATATGAATCCCCTCAAAAACGCAAATTACTCACACTCGCGAATCTTCTTTCTCAGCGGCAGTACCATCGCCGGAGATACAGACAGCTCGTCCAGTCCCATCTTCAGGAACTCTTCTGTCAGTTCAAGATCCGCTCCAAGTTCTCCACAAATTCCGATCCATTTTCCTTCTGCGTGTGCATTATCTGCTGCCATCTTGATCATAGCAAGCACTGCCGGATGATGTGGATCATAGAACTCATCAAGCGCAAGGTTCTGACGGTCAATTGCCAGTGTATACTGTGTCAGGTCATTTGTTCCAACACTGAAGAAATCAACTTCTTTCGCAAGTTCGCGGCTCATCATAACTGATGCCGGTGTCTCGATCATAATACCAAGTTCTACGTCTTCCTTAAATGGAAGTCCTTCTTCTCTCAACTCTGCCTTCACTTCTTCGATGATCTCTTTGATCTTACGAACTTCTTTTACAGAAATGATCATCGGGAACATAATGGAAAGATTTCCATATACGGATGCACGGTAAAGTGCACGAAGCTGAGTCTTGAAGATCTCCGGTCTTGTCAGGCAGATACGGATTGCTCTGTATCCAAGTGCCGGGTTCTCTTCTTTTGCAAGATTGAAATAATCAACCTGCTTGTCTGCTCCGATATCAAGTGTACGAATGATGACTTTCTTTCCTGCCATGCTTTCTACAACCTGTCTGTAAGCTGCAAACTGCTGTTCTTCTGTCGGATAAGTACTGTTCTCAAGATAAAGGAACTCACTTCTAAACAGACCTACTCCGCCTGCATCATTCTTAAGTACTGCACCAAGATCAGATACGTTACCAATGTTCGCATAGACATTGATCTTCTGTCCGCTCTTTGTCACATTCTCTTTTCCTTTAAGCTGATTCAGAAGTTCTTTCTGCTCAAGGTCTTTCGCACGCTTCTCCTGCATCTTTGCAAGTGTCTCTTCATCCGGATCCACATAGAGTGTTCCTGTAAATCCATCAATGATAGCCATCTCTCCGTCATATTTCGGATTAAGAGCTTCGCCCATTCCGATTACAGCCGGAATATTCATTGTTCTTGCAAGGATCGCTGTATGAGAGTTAGAAGAACCATACATTGTAGCAAATCCAAGTACCTTCTCTTTGTCAAGCTGTACTGTCTCACTTGGTGCGAGATCATCTGCAGCAACAATACAAGGTTCTGTCATCTCACGTGTTCCGTTGCTCACTCCGCAGAGAATATCAAGCACACGCTCGGAAACGTCCTTCACATCTGCTGCACGTCCCTGCATATATGCATCATCCATAGATGCAAACATCTGTGCAAAGTTATCAGCTGTTGTCGAAACAGCATACTCTGCATTTACACTTTGTGTACGGATAATTCCTTCAATAGATTCCAGATAATCCAGATCATCAAGCATCATCTGGTGAATCTCAAAGATCATGGCGTTGGCCTCACCTACATCTTCAATAGCTTTGTCGTAGAGGTCTTTCAGCTGGTCGATTGCTGTATTCTTAGCCTCTTCGAATCTCTTCCATTCTGCATCCACATCATCTACATGTGTTCTTCTGATCACCTTTTCGTTTCTCTTATAGAACATCAGCTTTCCAATGGATACTCCACCAAATACGCTTTTTCCTTCAATCGTTATCATATACACAAATCCTCCTTGAAATAAAATATTTCATAGACATTGGTTAAATTATATAATACTTCAATTCTTTTTTCAATCGACATCCTTTATTTTTCCAATCCATTCGTAAAATAATCTTTCCTCGCACTTCTATTTTTTACCAATCTTATAAATCCGATATGCTAAATGGTATTTACAAATTGTTGAAATCGATTTTACGTCACTTCACATCTTTTTGTCATTTTTCTACAAATCAAAAAAGATTACATTTGACTTTCTTTGTTAAACATGCTACAATAGACAAAGTGTCAATATGAATTTATACTGACACAATATTACAGTTTTCAGCGCATTGTAAACTGTGATGATTTAACAACTTATATTCTTTTAATGGAGGGCAACACAATGACAGGTACAGTAAAATGGTTTAATAACCAGAAGGGTTACGGATTTATCTCTGACGCTGAAGGCAATGACATTTTTGTTCATTATTCAGGACTTGTAATGGATGGATTCAAATCTCTCGAAGAGGGCCAGGCTGTTGAGTTCGAAGTAACAGAAGGCGCTAAAGGACCTCAGGCTGTTAACGTAGTGAAACTTTAATCAAGACTTTATGTACCTTTTAATTAATAAATAGACCGTATTTAATTTTTAAAAGTAATACAGAAATTCGATTAACAAAAAAGAGCTTTTTAAGCTCTTTTTTTGTTGCACACCCCGGCAATCTACATTACGCTTACACGCGAAATGCAGTTTTGCCGGATATAATTATTTTATTAACAAAGTGGATATTTTGCAGTCAGCTCAGCAACCATTGCTTTTGCTTTCTCTACATTTTCTTCACTTTCGATTACCATTGCAATAATCTCTGCGATCTTATCCATATCATCTTCCTTCATTCCACGTGTTGTAACCGCTGGTGTTCCAAGTCTTACACCACTTGTTACAAACGGTGAACGAGGATCATTCGGAATTGTATTCTTGTTCGCTGTTACATGAGCATCATCAAGACGCTTCTCCAGCTCTTTTCCGCTTGTCTCTGTTCCCGACAGGTCTACAAGCATCAGATGGTTATCTGTATCTCCCGAAACAATCTTAACTCCGCGTGCTTTCAAACCGTTACAGAGTGCTTTCGCATTTTTAACAACCTGCTCCATATATGTTTTATACTCAGGCTCAAGTGCTTCCTTGAAGCAAACTGCCTTACCGGCGATCACATGCATCAACGGACCTCCCTGAATTCCCGGGAATACAGCTTTGTTGAAATTGAATTTTTTATTCATCTCTTCGCTGCACATGATCATTCCACCTCTTGGTCCACGGAGTGTCTTATGTGTTGTTGTTGTTGTCACATGCGCATACGGAATCGGACTTGGATGAAGTCCTGTAGCAACAAGTCCTGCGATGTGTGCGATATCTACCATCAGATATGCTCCCACCTCATCTGCGATCTCACGGAAACGCTTGAAATCAATCGTTCTTGCATAAGCACTTGCTCCTGCAACAATCAGTTTCGGTTTATGTTCCTTCGCAATACGAAGCACTTCATCATAATCGATCACGCCGTCTGCATTCACTCCGTAATGTGCTACATCAAAATATTTACCGGACATATTAACCGGTGAACCGTGTGTCAGATGTCCGCCATGATCAAGGTTCATCCCCATGATCTTATCTCCCGGCTCAAGCATGGCAAACATAACTGCCATGTTCGCCTGTGCTCCTGAATGTGGCTGCACATTAACATACTCACATCCAAACAGTTTCTTTGCTCTTTCTCTTGCAAGGTCTTCTACTACATCTACACACTGACATCCGCCATAATATCTCTTTCCCGGATATCCTTCTGCATACTTATTAGTCAGAGGGCTTCCCATAGCTGCCATGACTGCTTTGCTCACCCAGTTCTCAGAGGCGATCAGCTCGATATGGGAGTTCTGTCTCTCCATCTCTGCTTTTATTGCATCTGCTATCTCTGGGTCTGTGTTCATAATCTCATCGAAATCGTACATTATCTCTTCCTCCATTAAAGCTTTACCACGTCAAAGCGTTGTAGTCATTATAGCACAGCACTTTACATCCGTCTAGCGCATTTCCTACGAAAAATCAAACAAGGAAAGCTGATTACTCTGTGGAAGATTCCCAAATAATCCCAGTTCTGCCATCAGATCAATCACTGTCTTACTTACTTTTGTCCTCTGACGGAAATCATCCAGCGAGAGATATGGACCGTCTTTTGAAGCTTCTTCCACAGCTTCCGCCGCCTTATCTCCCATTCCTTCGATGCTGGCAAGAGACGGCATCAGTTTTCCGTCAATGATCTGAAACATCTTCGCCTTCGCCCGGTAAATATCAATCGGCATAAACTCCAGTCCTCGCGCGTACATTTCCTGGACAATCTTCATATCCTTCATGACATCCTGTTCTTTTTTCGTCAGAGTATCACTTCTTTTTTTATAATCTTTCATGTAATAATTCAGTTTATCCTTGCCCTGACACATGATTGCATAAGAAAATGCATCCGCACGGATTCCAAAATATGCTCCATAATAAGCAAGCGGATAATTGATCTTACAGTAAGCGATACGATAAGCCATCATAACATAGGCTGCCGCATGAGCCTTTGGGAACATATAGCTGATCTTCTTACAGGACCATATATACCAGTCCGGTACATCCTGGGCTTTCATCGCTTCTTCCCACTCCGGTTTCAATCCTTTTCCTTTACGCACACTCTCCATAATTGTAAAGGCCAGTGCACTCTCCACTCCTTTATTGATCAGATAGATCATGATATCGTCACGGGTACAGATTGCCGTAGAAATGGTTGCTTTTCCGGATTTTACAAGTTCCTGTGCATTTCCGAGCCACACGTTCGTTCCATGAGACAGACCGGAAATTCGGATCAGATCTGATAACGTCTGAGGTTTTGTATCCTGCACCATCTGAATAACGAAATCTGTACCAAACTCTGGAATTCCAAGACATCCAAGCTTACAGCCGTCGATGTCTTCCGGTTTGATTCCGAGAATTTCTGTACCATGGAATAGTTCGATTACTTTCTTGTCATCCAGCGGAATCTCCGTTGCAACGAAAGGATGCTCCTCATTATATTCATTTTCCATTGCATCGGAGGTGATATAGTCTTCCAATGTACGAATCATCGTAGGATCATCATGTCCGAGAATATCAAGTTTCAAAAGGTTATGGTCAATGGAATGGTAATCAAAATGTGTCGTTGTAATGCCACATTCCATATCGTTGGCCGGATGCTGCACCGGTGTAAACTCATTGATGCTGTGTCCGTGCGGAAGTACTACGATTCCTCCCGGATGCTGTCCGGTACTTCGCCGGATTCCGGTACATCCTTCTGTAATTCGTTCAATCTCACAGCCACGCTTTCTCTGACCACGTTCTTCATAATAGTTTTTCACAAATCCATATGCTGTCTTATCTGCCAGCGTACCGATCGTTCCGGCTTTGAATGTATGACCCTCACCAAAGAGAACCTCTGTATATTTATGAGCCTTCGCCTGGTAATCTCCTGAGAAGTTCAGGTCAATATCCGGCTCTTTATCTCCCTTGAAACCAAGGAATGTTTCAAACGGAATATCAAACCCGGCCTTGACCAGTTTTTCTCCGCACACAGGACAATTTCTATCCGGCATGTCGTAACCACAGCCTCCGGCAAATGCCCGAACCTCTTCAGACTCAAAATCACTGTAATGACATTTTTCGCAGTAATAGTGAGGACTTAGCGGATTAACCTCCGTGATTCCGGACATTGTCGCAACAAAAGACGAACCTACTGATCCACGGGAACCAACAAGATACCCATCCGCATTGGACTTCCATACCAGTTTCTGCGCAATGATATACATAACGGCATAGCCGTTGGAAATAATAGAGTTCAGCTCTTTCTCAAGTCTGGAAGACACCTGTACCGGAAGATCTTCTCCATACATTTCATGTGCTTTACGATAACAGATATCTCGAAGCTCCTGATCGGAATCCGCGATTACCGGAGGACACTTATTTGGGTTTACCGGTGAGATTTTCTCTACCATACGTGCGATCTTCTGTGGATTTTCTATAACAACTTCTCTTGCCTTCGCAGAACCAAGATATGCGAACTCTTCCAACATTTCATCTGTTGTGCGAAGGAACAGCGGTGCCTGATTATCTGCGTCTTTGAATCCTTTTCCTGCCATGATGATCCGGCGATAAACTTCATCCTCCGGATCAAGGAAATGAACGTCACAGGTTGCTACAACCGGCTTACCGAATTTCTCTCCAAGTTCAACAATCTCCCGGTTTACGTTACGCAGATCTTCCTCTGTATTGATATTCGGCGTTTTCTCATCTTCGAGCATAAACATATCATTTCCAATTGGCTGGATTTCATAATAATCATAGAAATCTGCCAGTCTCGCAATCTGCTGTGCAGACTGTTTTTCAAGAACCGCACGGTATAATTCTCCTGCCTCACAGGCACTTCCGATGATGATTCCTTCTCTGTGTTCATTAATCAGACTTTTCGGAATTCTCGGTCTTCTTGCATAATATGTCATATGAGATGCCGTGATCAGCTGATACAGATTATATCTTCCAATATCATTCTGTGCGATCAAAATAATGTGATGTGTCGGCATCTTACGGATTGCATTAACATTACGATCCCCAAACTTGTTCATTTCTTTTAAGTTCATGATGTGCTGATCTTTGAGCATTTCAACAAATTTTACAAAAATTTCTGCTGTTGCCCCTGCATCATCAACCGCGCGATGATGATTTTCTAATGAAATTCCAAGTGCTTTTGCAACCAGATTCAATTTATATTTCGAAAGGGTCGGAAGCAGCACACGTGCAAGAGCCACTGTATCAACAGATGTGAACTCCCGTTCCAGACCAAGCACACGACAATTCTGTTCGATAAACCCAACATCAAATCCTGCATTATGCGCAACCAATGCGCCCTCACCAATAAATTCGAGAAACTGTGGCAGCACAACCTCGATTGTCGGAGCATCCAGCACCATCTCATCTGTAATACTTGTCAGGTTTGTGATTTCGAAAGGAATCGGGCGTTCCGGATTTACAAAGGTACTGAACTTGTCTACAATCTGCCCATTCTCAACCTTCACAGCTCCAATCTCAATAATTCTGTCACGGATAGAACTGAATCCTGTTGTCTCGATATCAAAAACAATATAGGTATCATCCAATGTCTGATCTTTTGCATTAACTGCAATCTCAGTTAAGTCATCGACCACATAGCCTTCCACACCATATAGAACTTTAAACGGATCATCTTTATCCAATGTCTCAATATAGTGATTTGCAACCGGGAACGCCTGGGCTACACCATGATCTGTAATTGCAATCGCCGGGTGTCCCCAGTCATGTGCTCTGCGGACGATATCTGTCACTTCAGAAACTCCATCCATATCGCTCATCTTTGTATGGCAATGAAGTTCTACACGTTTCGTTGGATTGAGATCTTGCCTTGAGACCGTAAAGTCTCCAATCTTCTTGATTCCGGTAATTGAACCAATTGTCAGCTCACCGTCGAATTTATCAATTGTCGTCACGCCTTTGATTTTAACGAAAGCACCTTTCTTCAAATCTCCGAGAATCTCCGGTAACTGATCATTTCTGGCAAACATCTTGATCGTGATTGTATCCGTAAAATCAGTCACAGCAAAGATAATGATCGTCTTCTCATTTCTGATCTCTCGTGTATCAAAATTGATAATCTTGCCATGAATTGTGATCTCACCCATCTCAGAAACAACCTGTTCCAATTTGATTGGCTCATCTTCAAAATTCTTTCCGTAGATCAGGTTCGGATCGTCTCCGATCTTCACCGGACGCACATAATCCTTCTTGCGGAATTCCTTCTTTTTGAACTCTTTCTTTCCGCCCGAAACGGATGCATTTCCTGAAGAAGATTTCCCTGAAGTCTCTGCTTTCTTTTCTCCGGAAGACGAGCTTCCTGATTCGGATGACTTCTTCTTTGCCTCCACAGCAGACTTTCGCTCCTCATATTCGCCTCTCTGTTTCGCGCGCCGTTCAAAGATTGCATTAATTTCCTGCTGAATCCTCTGCTCGTCATATTCTCTGCTTCCCTGACCCTCGTTTTCTTTATATGTAACCCGGATATCAACATTCATATGAAAACGATTCCTGAATACATCGTCCAGCAGATTCATGATTTCTTCTTTTCTTCCTTCGGAAACAATCGTATCAAGAAGCTCCAGACGGACGACATTTCCCTCTTCATAGTTCACTTCTGCCTGTGAAAACATGTTTGCAGCAAGGACACTGATTTCTTTCAGTTCAAGAATCAAACTCTCCTTGTACTCTTCCATCACCGCTTCCGGTGTATAAAGCTCAGACAGCTCATACTCTTCAAGAATCTGAAGTTTTACAGAAGATGTTCCAAAGAGCTGCTCTTTGATCCGCTGCTCCATCTGCCATATTTTCTTCTTTGGGATCAGATGATGACTCTTTAAATGTACATGCAGAAAATCACGACCGGAATTAGTCGTGATTTTCTTAACTTCCACATCAGCAAAGAGGACTTTAAATTCCTCTTCTACTTTCAATGTGGGAAATACATGAAAAAATGTTTTTTCATTCTTTATTTGTTCCAATTCAATAACTCCTGTCTTAAAGTATCAAGAAGTTCTTCTTCCTTTACCTTCTTGATGATCTCACCCTTCTTGATCAAAAGTCCTTCCCCAATACCTCCTGCAATTCCGATATCGGCTTCTTTTGCCTCTCCAGGTCCGTTTACAACACATCCCATAACTGCAACTTTAATATCAAGCGGAATGTCTGCTACCATCTCTTCTACCTGGTTTGCAAGCTTGATCAGATCAATTCTTGTTCTTCCACAAGTCGGACAGGATACAACTTCAATACCTCCCTTGCGAAGTCCAAGTGTCTTAAGAATCAGTTTTGCTGTACGGATCTCTTCTACCGGATCTCCTGTCAGGGAAACACGGATTGTATTACCGATTCCCTCATGGAGAATGATTCCAAGTCCTACAGAAGATTTCACATTTCCTGAATATACAGTTCCAGACTCTGTAATTCCAACATGAAGCGGATATGGGCATTCCTTAGCGATCAGCTCATGCGCCTTCACACACATCAGAACATCAGAAGATTTAATGCTGACAACAAGGTTGTCATATCCCATAGACTCGATCAGATGAACTTTATCCAACGCACTCTCCACGATCCCTTCTGCAGTAACACCACCATATTTCTCAAGCAGATGTTTCTCAAGAGAACCACTGTTTACGCCGACACGGATTGGAACATTGTACTCTTTCGCTTTGTCTACTACTGCCTGTACCCGTTCTTTTGCACCGATATTCCCCGGATTGATACGAATCTTATCAGCTCCATTCTCAATTGCTGCGATTGCCATCTTATAATCAAAATGAATGTCTGCAACAAGCGGAATATGAATCTGTTTTTTAATCTCTTTGATTGCTTTTGCAGCCTCCATTGTCGGAACTGTACAGCGGATGATCTCACATCCTGCTTTTTCCAGACGCAGGATCTGCTCCACTGTGGCTTCTACATCTTCTGTCCTTGTATTTGTCATAGACTGGATTGCTATCGGATGGTCTCCCCCAATCACAACATCCCCAATTCTTACTTCTTTCGTCTGATTTCTGTACATGATCTGTACCCCCTGTTTCCACTGCTCTGCAAGTTCTTTCTGTGTCATCTGCTGAGGCAGAATCACCGTTTACTTTCCACTTTTTTCAAATGTCTTCTGACTTCCATATTCTGAATCAGTCAGTGTCAGTACGTTCTGTTCCACGCTGTATTCGTAAGCTCCTTCCATCACATCCGCAATATCCTGAAGCTCCTGTTTGGAACAGTCTTTTGTCTTTTCAGCCTGTTTTGCTATCTTTTCTTCGTTCACATGAATTGCAAAACGCTTATGTTCCATATCAATTGTATAATCAACAGGAACGCTGACTGTACTCTCGTCCAAAGTCTGCACAATATCCATTGTTCCGTTATTCTTGATCGTCAACTTCATTCCATCATCTGTGTTCTCCCAATTTCCTGTCAGAGGATTGGAAGTAAAAAGCTTCACAGCGAAAAAAACAACGATCAGAATAATCAGAACTGAAGTAACCGTCATAACTGTTCTCCAGGCTATATTTCTCTTTTCTTCATTATCTTTCAGTAACATAAGAATCACTTCCTTTGCATATTTATCTTATCCAAAAATACCGCCAATAATTCCATATGAAATGACTGACATAATAAATGCTGCGAGGCAGACACCAACAACAACTGCCGGAAAAGCTTTTCTAAAGCGGATTCCAAGCAGAGCTGCGATCAGTGATCCTGTCCACGCTCCTGTTCCAGGAAGAGGAATTCCAACAAAAAGTACAAGACCCCAGAATTCATATTTCTCTATCTTGTCACTTTTACTCATTGCCTTCTTCTCCAGCTTCTCCACCATCGGCTTCAAACGCTTCGTTCCTTTCATCCAGTCAAAGATCTTTGTAATCAGTAAAAGGATGAATGGAATTGGAACAAGATTTCCAATCACACAGATAGGTACTGCTTTTGCAAGTTCCACATTCAAAAATGCAGGGCCTGCTGCAAGCAGTCCTCCACGCAATTCCAGAATCGGAACCATTGAGATCAGGAAGAGAATAAATTCCTTACCGACCTTTCCGCCCAGTGTCACCATAAACCAGTTGATCAAAGCTTCACTCATTCAGTTATTTCTCCTTTATATATGTTCTCAAAAAATCAAAAAGCGTCTCCATCTCTTCTCTTGTACCAATTGTAATTCTCAGATACTGATCGATTCGTGGTGCATTCCAATGTCTGACAAAGATATTATTCTCTTTCAAAGCCTGGAAAAGTTCGTTCGCATCAACCTCTGGATGTCTTGCAAAAATAAAATTCGCCTTTGCATCCGGGAAAACAAAACCAAGTTTCCTGAGCTCTTCTTTTGCCCATTCTCTTGTTTCAACTATTTTACGAACTCCTTCTTCAAAATATGCCTTGTCTTCAACCGCTTCCACACCACAGGCAAGAGCTGTCTGATTCATCGTATAAGAGTTAAAAGAATATTTCACATCATTCAGGCAGCGGATCAGATCTGGATTCGAGATTGCATATCCGATTCGCATACCAGCCATACTTCTTGCCTTTGAGAAAGTCTGTGTCACAATAAGATTATCATATTTATCGATCAGTTCCATCGCAGATCTTCCCGCAAAATCAATATACGCCTCATCTACGATCACGATAGAATTCCTGTTCTGCTTTAAGATATCTTCTACAAATTCAAGATCTTCATAAATTGCTGTCGGCGCATTTGGATTCGGGAAAATAATTCCGCCGTTTTCAGCATAATAATCCTCTTTCACAATCTTAAAGTTTTCATCAAGTTCTGGACAGTGATAAGGAATCCGATATAATTCTGCCCAGACTTTATAAAACGAATATGTAATATCCGGGAAGAGAATTGGGAGATCTGAATTAAAAAATGTAAGGAAACACATCGAAATCACATCATCAGATCCAACTCCTACAAAGACCTGGTCTTTCCCTACACCATAATAATCTGCGAGACTTCCAACGAGTTCGTCCGCAGTTGGATCTGGATACAGGCGAAAACGGTCTGTGTCCATCTCTTTCAGAACACGTTCCACTCCCGGTGCCGGTGGATATGGATTCTCATTTGTATTCAGTTTCACAACCTTATGCTGTGGCTGCTCGCCCGGTACATATGGTTCTACGCTACGTATATTTCTCAAAAGTTCTTCTCTTACAGCCATGGTACTACCTCTATCTATACTCTCTCGCAAGCTCCGCAAATTTGGGAAGTGCATTTACAATTGTTTCATATGCTACACAATACGCCATTCTGACATATCCGGGACATCCAAAAGAGCTTCCCGGAACGATCAGAATATTGTATTTCTTCGCGGTATTACAAAATTCTTTTTCATCTGCAACCGGTGATTTTACAAAGAGATAAAATGCTCCTTCCGGTTTGATGCACTCAAATCCAAGTTCTTTCAATCCATTATAAAGAGTCTCTCTGTTTCTGTCATAATATGAAATATCTGTCTTCTCATTCAGACATGCCTTCACCACTTTCTGCTGCAGTGTCGGTGCATTGACAAATCCAAGAATTCTCGTTGCAACGTTAGCTGCGGCGTTCAGTTTCTCACTGTCTGCCACTTCATCCGGAATTACAAGATAACCGATACGTTCTCCCGGAAGAGAAAGTGATTTACTGAAAGAATATCCTACAACTGTATTTGCATAATACTTTGTGAGATATGGAACTTCCACTCCGTCATAAGCAAGTTCTCTGTATGGTTCATCTGAAATCAGATAAATCTCTGTTCCAAATTCTTTCTGTTTCTTCTCAAGAATCGCTGCCAGCTTCTGGATCGTCTCTTCGGAATAAACAACACCTGTCGGATTATTCGGCGTATTAACGATGACTGCCTTTGTCTTTGGCGACAGCTTTTTCTCAAACTCATCAAGCTTTGGCTGGAATGTCTCTGTATCCGGAGATATCTCCACGATCACACCGTCATAATTATCCGCATAGCTTCTGTATTCTCCAAAATAAGGAGCAAACACAACAACTTCATCACCTGGATTCAGCAGTGATTTCAAAATCACATTAAGACCTCCTGCTGCTCCGACTGTCATCGTAATATTGCGGGAAGCAAAGTTTGTTCCAAAGCGTTCATTTAAAGAATCAGCAACTGCCTGTCTCACATCCTCATAACCTGCATTGCTGTTCGTATAACCGTGAAGCACGATCGGATCCTCTTCGGAAAGGATCTCGATCATTGCTTTCTTTACCGCTTCCGGTGCCGGAACATTCGGATTTCCCAAACTGAAGTCAAATACATTCTCTGCTCCGTATTTTGCTGCAAGACGGTTGCCCTCTTCAAACATTGCACGGATTGCAGAACTGTTCGCTACCATGTTTTCCATTTTTTTTGAAATCATTGCTGTCCTCCTATTCTCGTCACAAACCCTTTCTCTTCCAAAAAAGCCGGGCGATAAGATAATTTTGCCTTACGAAGTCCTTCTTCCCCGGCATCATCTTCTCTGTTCACATAAGTGTAATCCATACATTCATGTTCAACAAACTGCTGATTAATCATAGGGTATGCTCCCTGTACATCTGCAAATGCTTTCTCAATATGAACAACAAATGTATCCTTGCACAGTTCTTCCCCTACTGTAAAAGCAACAATTTTTTCGCCATTTTTCAACACTCCGCCTTTAAAGCCGAGTTCTTTGTATAAACGGAGGGAATTCAACGAAACGCACATCTCTGCGTTCTTCTCAGGATCATCATTACATCCATTCGAATTTCTCCACTTCAGAGCCATCTGAAAGCACGCTTCTACATTCTCATCACTGAGTGATTCGTAAGACCAGTCTGGATAAAGCTGCTTAAACTTATTAATATGGTTTCGCTTTCCGTGAAGTTTCTTTCCTGCAAGTGTTGCAAGCTTCTCCGTCTCATAGATGTAATCTGCCTGATCTCTGTCATATTCAATCCGGAATTGTCCCGGATACCACTCTTCCATCTGTGAAAAATTCTCCGGTGTCACACAGTAAAGACCGAATTCACAGTCTTCATCCTCGCAGATCTTCATCAATTCTTCCAGTGCAGCTTTGACGGCTTCCGGCTTTCCTACAGGGTAAGCATAAGTATGCCCATCTCCTTCATCACGAAATACAAGTGCATTATGAAGGATTGCATATTTCACTTTATACTGTCTGGACCAGAGATATACATTCGCAAATGTTCTCTCGCAGCTTCTGCTTGGAGCCTGTGCAAAATAATAGTCAATCAGTTCTTTGTCTTCCAGTTCCGGTCGTTTGAATTCCGGTATCATCCTTGTACTACTCCTCCATCTTTGCAAGCTTCGCTGTCTGATCCGCTGCAATCAGGCTGTCGATCACTTCATCCAAATCACCATTCAGAATGCTATCCAGTTTATGAAGTGTCAGCTTGATTCTATGATCTGTTACTCTTCCCTGTGGAAAATTATAAGTTCTGATCTTCTCAGAACGATCTCCTGTACCAATCTGACTTCTTCTCTCTGCTGCCTCAGAAGCCTGTTTCTTCTCAAGCTCCAGGTCATACAGTTTGGAACGAAGCAGTCGGAATGCCTTCTCTTTATTCTGCAGCTGTGATTTCTCTGTCTGGCTGTAGATCACGATTCCAGTCGGGTAATGAGTCAGTCGTACCGCAGAGTCCGTTGTATTGACACACTGTCCACCATTTCCTGATGCACGCATTACATCGATACGGATATCCTTCTCATCGATTACAACATCAACTTCTTCTGCCTCAGGCATTACGGCTACAGTAATTGTTGAAGTATGAATTCTTCCGCCACTTTCTGTCTCCGGCACACGCTGTACACGATGTACTCCACTTTCGTACTTCATACGGGAATATGCTCCCTGTCCTGTGATCATGAATACACACTCTTTAAATCCGCCGATTCCATTCTCATTCAGAGAGATCATCTCTGTCTTCCATCTACGGCTGTCTGCATAATGCACATACATACGATAAATTTCTGCCGCAAAAAGTGCAGCCTCATCTCCACCTGCACCGGCACGGATCTCAACGATAACGTTCTTATCATCATTCGGATCCTTCGGAAGAAGAAGAATCTTAAGTTCCTGCTCCAATTCTTCAATTCTGGCTTTAGATTCATTCAACTCTTCTTTTGCAAGCTCACGCATCTCTTCATCTGATTCTTCTTCCAGGATCATCAGACTCTCTTCTACATTCTGCTTACAGTTCTTATATTCCTGATAAGCTTCAACGATTGGTGCAAGATCACTCTGCTCTTTCATCAGCTTACGGAAACGTTCCGGATCATTTGCCACATCCGGCTCCTGAAGTTCACCCATTACTTCCTGGTAACGAATTACCAAATCCTCTAATCTGTCAAACATAGTTCTATATCCTCTTCTATTTTTTATCTTCTTTATCTTTTTAATAGTACACGCCACAGACGATGCGGTCAAGTCCTGCCAGGTCCTTTTTTACGAACACCTTGTCATATCCTGCTTTTTTCATAAGATCAGAAACTTCTTTGCCCTGGTCATATCCAATCTCGAAAGCAAGTATTCCTCCTGTTTTCAGGAATTGTTTTGCATCAGTAACAATCTTCCGGTAGAAATACAATCCGTCTTCTTTCCCATCCAATGCACTGAATGGATCGTGAAGTTTCACTTCGTCTTGAAGCTTCTCAATTTCTGCTGTTCTGATATAAGGTGGGTTTGATAAGATCATATCATAGGTTTCACTGACATTTTCAAAAAGATCACTCAAAATCCAGTTCACTTTTCCATTCTCATCCTTTTTCGTGCTTCTCAAATGTTTTTCATTTTTCTGCGCTACCATAAGAGCCTGCTCCGAAAAGTCAACACCTGTTCCTTCTATAAATATACCCTTTTGTTCTGCATAATGCATTACGCTCAGAAGAATACATCCTGACCCGGTACACATATCCAACAGTTGCAAACAACCTTTTGATCTGAATATCTCTTGTTTCATTATCTCCAGTGCCTCTTCCACAAGCACTTCTGTATCTTGTCTTGGAATCAGCACATGTTCATTCACCAGAAATTCAAGCCCCATAAATTCCTGACTTCCTGTAATATGCTGCAATGGAATATGATTTCTTCTTTTTTCAAGATATTCTTTATACTTTTCCCATGCTTCCGGATCCATGCTCTGATCCGGATCCATATAATAGCGAGCTTTCGTAATCCCTGTCACAAATTCCAACAGATACCACGCATCCAGATCTGCCTCTGTAATTCCTGCTTTCGCAAGAATTTCTTTTCCTTCTTTATATGCATTTTTCAAACTTATTGAATCGCTGCAATCTGTTTTATACACTGTCCTCTTGTCTGATTCTGTTCTCATTGCTTCAGGTTCTCCTCCTGCCATGTCTTCCAGTCAAACACTGCTTCCACTGCTTTGATCCCAACCTCGATCATACTGTCATCCGGTTCTTTTGTTGTCAGATTCTGAACCCAGAGTCCCGGTTTACTAAGTACATTGATTACCGGATGATCGCTGTTTCCTGCCAGACGGATCAATTCATAAGAGATTCCTGCAATCAACGGAAGCAGGGCGATCCGAAGAAGTACTCTCACAATCTGGGACTTTGCCGTAATAAAAAAGCAGACAATAATGCTTACGATCATGACAAAGAAAAGGAAGCTCGTTCCACATCTCTTATGTTGTTTGGAACTCTTCCGTACATTTTCTACATTTAATTCCAATCCATGTTCGATGCAATTAATACATTTATGCTCTGCCCCGTGATACATAAATGTTCTCTTAATATCCTTTGTTCTGGAAATCAGAACAATATAGATCAGGAAAATAGCAACGCGGATCACACCTTCTAAAACAGTCATCACAAGATGTGAAGAGGTATGCTTTTCTATAATACTACTCAGATAATACGGAAGAACCATAAAAATACCAACCGCAATCAAGACAGAAACCACAACTGTCAGATTCATGATCAGTTTTTCCTTCTTCTCCTGCTTTCTTGCCTCATCTTCTGTAAGAATTTCTTCTTCCTCGTCTTCAAAAAAACTTGCAGAATAAGTCAATGTCTTCATTCCCAGCACAAGAGAATCCACAAAATTAAAAATCCCCCGAATGAAAGGAATCTTTTGCGGTGCCTTCCATGGGAGAACTCCTTTGTATTCCTGAATATCAACTTCAATCTCTCCATCTGGTTTCCGGACGGCAACGGAATATGTTTCCCGATTCTTCATCATAATGCCTTCCAGCACTGCCTGGCCGCCTATATTCGATGATTTCATATATTTCTCCTAAACACAAAGAGGACTGAGATTTCCACCTCAGCCCTCATCACTTCGTATTTCTTATTTAATACCGTATTTCTTATTGAACTTATCAACACGGCCACGAGCCTGTGTTGCTTTCTGCTGTCCTGTGTAGAATGGATGACATTTAGAACAGATTTCTACATGGATATCTTTCTTAGTAGATCCTGTTACAAATGTGTTTCCGCAGTTGCAGGTTACAGTTGCCTGATAGTAGTTCGGATGGATACCTTCGCGCATGATTTTCACCTCTCTATTTTTAAATTACTTATTATTTTCTCTAAACAGCTTTCTAATTGTATCACACATTTTTTAATAATGCAACACCTTTTTAGATAAATTTCTGACGGATGATCTGCTGAACAAGCTCTTCGTTTGTTTTTGTACGGGAAAACATATTCAAAAGATTGTCCACTGCCTCTTCTGATTTCATGCCGTTCATTGCTTTTCTCATAATATAAACTGCATCCTGTTCTTCCTTTGTAAGAAGAAGATCTTCTCTTCTTGTTCCTGATTTTGGAATATCAATTGCCGGGAATACTCTTTTCTCCTGAAGCTTTCTGTCAAGCATCAGTTCCATGTTACCTGTCCCCTTAAATTCTTCATAAACAACATCATCCATCTTGCTTCCTGTATCAACCAGTGCTGTTGCAAGAATCGTAAGGCTTCCACCTTCTCTCATATTTCTTGCCGCTCCGAAGAAACGCTTTGGACTGTAAAGTGCTGCCGGATCAAGACCACCGGAAAGTGTTCTTCCTGATGGTGGAACGATCAGGTTATATGCTCTTGAAAGTCTTGTGATGCTGTCAAGGAGAATCATAACGTCTTTTCCATGCTCTACCAGACGTTTTGCTCTTGAGATAACCATTTCTGATACTCGTTTATGATGCTCCGGAAGTTCATCAAATGTAGAATGAATCACCTCTACATTCGGGCCTTCAATTGCCTCACGAATATCAGTTACCTCTTCCGGACGTTCATCGATCAACAGAATCAGAAGATGCATATTCGGTTCTGTCTTTTGTACAGATAATGCAACTTCTTTTAATAATGTAGTTTTTCCTGCTTTCGGTGGAGATACGATCATACCTCTCTGTCCCTTTCCAATAGGGGAAACAAGATCAACAATACGCATTGCTGTTGTACAGCCCGGATTCTCCAGACGGATTCTCTGATTCGGGAAAATCGGAGTCAGGTCTTCAAAGTTCTTTCTCTTCATTGCCTCTGCCGGGCGCAGTCCATTAATCGTAGACACATAAAGAAGTGCACTGAACTTTTCTCCCTGCGTCTTAACTCTTGTATTTCCTGTCAGGATATCGCCTGTTTTAAGTCCGAATCTGCGAATCTGGGAAGGAGCAACATAGACATCTCCATCTCCCGGAAGATAATTGTCAGAACGAATGAATCCATATCCATCCTGAAGCACCTCAAGGATTCCGTTTGCTGTAAAACCACTGTCCAGCTGTTCAATATCTGTCTCTTCTTTTTTTTCTTCTTTTACTTCTTCTCTCGCTTCTTCTGCTGTCTCTTTCTGCTCTTCCTGCTCATCCAGCTCAAGCATTGCATCGATCAGATCGCCTTTCTTTAATGTAGAAACACCTCTCATCTTTCTTGCTTTTGCAAGTTCTTTCAATGTTGCCAGCGGCAATGATTCATATTTTTCTCGTGTCATATTCTTTTCCTTTCTTTTCAGGTAAATTTGTTCTGTCAATCCACTTCACATGTGCCCTTTTCACATACTGGATTATTCATTCATACTTCGGGAATACAAGTCTGATTCGACTTTAATGGAAATTTGCTTTAAATATGGTGTTATTATACAGTATATTTTTCTAAAAAGAAAGAACTTTTTGAACTTTTCTCTGTTTTCCTGTACTTGCGTGTTTCCTTTTTCAGTGGTATCATTAATTCAATCAAATCAGAGAGGTATAAAATCATGACAAACAATGAAAAAGCTTTAAAAATGCATGAAGAATGGAATGGTAAGATAGAGACAACTGCCAAAGCGCATGTCAACTCAAGAGAAGATCTTGCCATCGCTTATACTCCGGGTGTTGCTGAACCTTGTAAGGTGATTGCACAGGATCCTGAAGCCGCATATAAATACACTATGAAAGCCAATACAGTTGCTGTTGTATCTGACGGAAGCGCTGTTCTTGGTCTTGGAAACATCGGTGCACTTGCTGCTATGCCGGTTATGGAGGGAAAAGCGGTCCTGTTCAAGGAATTCGGTGGTGTCAATGCAGTTCCGATCTGTCTGGATACACAGGACACAGAAGAGATCATTAAATCTGTAGTCAACATCGCACCGGCTTTCGGTGGAATCAACCTGGAAGATATTTCAGCTCCACGCTGTTTCGAAATCGAAACACGCCTGAAAGAACTTCTGAACATTCCGGTTTTCCATGATGACCAGCACGGAACAGCTATCGTTGTCCTCGCCGGAATCATCAATGCCCTGAAAGTAACTGGAAAGAAAAAGGAAGATTGCCGTGTTGTAGTGAATGGAGCCGGATCTGCCGGAGTTGCTATCACAAAGCTGCTTCTCACTTATGGTTTCCCTCATATTACAATGTGTGACATCAACGGAATCATTTCCAAGAACTCACCGAACCTGAACTGGATGCAGCAGCAGATGACTGAAGTTACAAATCTGGAAGAACGCACAGGAACACTTGCCGATGCATTAAAAGGTGCTGATATTTTCGTTGGTGTTTCTGCTCCGAATATTGTTTCTAAAGAGATGGTTGCTTCCATGAATAAGGATGCGATTCTGTTCGCCATGGCGAACCCTGTACCGGAGATCATGCCTGACCTTGCAAAAGAAGCAGGTGCCAAAGTTGTCGGAACAGGACGTTCTGACTTCCCGAACCAGGTAAACAATGTTGTTGCATTCCCTGGTATTTTCAAAGGTGCATTAGAAGGACGTGCCACACAGATTACAGAAGAAATGAAACTTGCCGCTGCCAATGCAATCGCAGGTCTTGTTCCGGAAGAAGAATTGAATGAAAACAACATTCTTCCGGAAGCCTTTGATCCTCGTGTAGCAGACACAGTAAGCAAAGCAATTAAGGATTTAATCTAATATGTGGGGAGAGAAGCGCTACCACTCTCTTGACTATGCATTGAAATCCCAGTTTGGAGAGAAAGTATATCGCATTGCATTGAACGGTGGTATGACTTGTCCGAACCGTGATGGTAAGATCGGATATGGTGGCTGTATTTTCTGCAGTGGTATGGGTTCTGGAGATTTTGCCGGTTCTGCCTGCAAAACGATTACAGAACAGCTTGCAGAAGGGAAAGCCATTCTTGCCAGAAAGCGTCCGGTGCATGCTTATATCGCATATTTCCAGGCCTTTACGAGTACCTATGCCCCCATAGAATATTTGCGGAAAGTTTTTACAGAAGCAATTGAGGACCCCGATGTGAAAGTACTTGCAATCGCAACCCGCCCTGACTGTTTAGATTCTGATGTTCTGGAACTTTTAGATGAATTGAATCAGATCAAGCCCGTCTGGGTTGAACTTGGTCTTCAAACCATTCACCCAGAATCCGCCAGATACATTCGCAGAGGCTATCCTTTAGAGGTATTTGATACTGCTGTGCATGAACTGAAACGCCGGAATCTGACTGTTATCGTACATGTCATTTTATTTCTGCCCGGAGAGACTCACGAAATGATGCTTGAGACAATCGAATATTTAAATCATTCAAATATTGACGGAATCAAGTTGCAGCTTCTCCACATTTTGAAAGGAACTGATCTTGCAGTTGAATATCAGAAATGTCTCTCAGATCCTGCCTATACCGGTCCTGCTTTCCATATCCCGGATGCGGACGAATACATCCGTCTGCTCACTGAATGTATCCAGCATTTGCGTCCGGAAATTGTCATTCACCGACTGACCGGTGACGGACCGAAGGATCTCTTGATCGCACCTCTGTGGACAGGCGCAAAACGAACTGTTTTAAATCAGATTCACAAATATATGAAAGATCATGACTTGTACCAGGGAAAGGAGTATTATGGCTGAAACATTTACATTATATAAACTGATCGTGTTGTACATGTTGGATAGAGTCGATTTTCCGCTTACAACTTCCCAGATATCAGAATTCATTCTGGATAAAGGGTATACAACTTATTTCCGTCTTCAGTCTGCGCTTGCAGAATTAACGGATTCCGGGCTTCTGAAAATTGAGCTGACACATAATCGTACGCTTTATAATCTCACAGAAGAAGGGGCCGCTACGATCAACTATTTCAGAAATAAAATTTCTCCTGAGATTCGTCAGGAAATTGATAATTTTATCAATGAGAAAAAATATGATCTGAAAGAAGAGGTTTCTGTTAAATCAGATTACTATCTGAATACAAACCATGAATATGAAGTAAAATGCCAGATTTTAGAAAATGGCTCCCACCTCATTGATATGACACTCACTGTGCCAACTCAGACTGAGGCAGAAGCCATTGTAAATAACTGGAATCGAAAGAATCAGGAGATTTACGCTTTACTGCTCTCGCAGCTTCTGTAAACGCTCCTTGATCTGTTTCTCATAACCAAGGTCGCCGGGTTCATAGAACCTGGCGTCTTTTATTTCATCCGGAAGATACTGCTGATCCACATAATGATCTGGATAATCATGTGCGTACTTATATCCTATTCCGTGTCCTAATTTCTGTGCACCTTTATAATGTGCATCCTGAAGGTGTGTCGGAACCGTT
>OLWB01000767.1_pt1 | contig 32545 bp, 29 predicted proteins | sample 1673331 | NCBI WGS metagenome assembly OLWB01 (sample SAMEA3178943, study PRJEB25190) | human gut metagenome | biome: human gut; feature: human-associated habitat; material: faeces | place: Austria | collected 2013
CGGACAGGTCTGCGCGCCCTGCTCGGGCGCAAGCTGCGAGGGGCGGGATTATCGGACGCTCGTCCGGCAATTCCGGGACGCCGGCTTTGAAAACCTTTCGCTGATCGCCGAGGACACGGGCTTCAACGGCGCGGCCGTCTTTGACGGCTGCGTCCTGTTCGTTTCGATCGACGGCGACAAAGCGTTTTCCAACGAGACGGTTTTCGCGCCCGACGCTGCGGTGGAAATCCATTACGCCGTCAAATCTGAGGACGACAGCGCCGCTTCAGGCGGCGCGTCCGCCGAAAGCAGCGCGGCGGCGAATGCCGCCGAAATGGTCTGGATTCCGCAATCCGGCGCAAAATACCACACGCGCGCGGACTGCGGCAATATGATTGCGCCCCGTCAGGTCACGCAGAGCGAGGCGGAACGGTTGGGCTACACGCCCTGCCGACGCTGCCATTGACCGCCGGCCGCCGCGCCGAAAAAGCAAACGTCCCGCCGGTCATTCGCGGCGGGACAAGGATATCTCCCGATTTTACAGCGTAGGATACATACCAATATATCCTACGCGATTTTTTGCACATATAGGCGGCCCCGCTTCGGCACGGCCCGAAAATGCAGCCCTTGGTCACGATCGCGCGCGTAAAGCCGAACGGGGCTTTTTTCAAACCCGAATCTCAAATTCCGTGCATTCGGCGAACAGGTCCGTGATTCGTACCCTTATGCGGGAGGCGTCTGCGGGCAGCGCATATATGCCGCGCACGAGCGCGTTCTTTTCCGGGACGTCCAGCAGCGTCGGCGCGAATACCTCCCCGTCGCTGTGAAAATCAATCATAACGCTGTCCACCGTCCGCCGCCAATCCCCGGCCGCCGCCGTCAGGCTGCGCGGCAAATTCTCCGGGCGGAAGTCCGCGATTGCAAGCCGGCCGTTCTCCACGGTCAGCCGTCCCCGCGCCCGTCCGGCGGCCGGTTTAGCGTCGTCGGTGCAAAGCACCTCCAGCCGCAGTTCGGGGTCCGCGCGCAGCAGCCGCGAAACGGCGATGCGCAGCGCGCCGGGGCTGCTGTCCGCCCCGATAAAGCGGCGGCCGAGGCGATGCGCGGCGACGGGCGCGGTCCCGCTGCCCATAAAGAAATCCAGCACCAGATCGCCGGGGCTGGAGGACGCCTCGATGATGCGCGCGAGCAGCGCCTCGTTCTTCTGCGTGGGGTATCCGGTCTTTTCGCCCGAAAAGCTCTTGATTTGGATGGAGTCGAGCCGGTCCGCCGGACTGCAGTTCCAGGTGTCCTCGATCGGATGCCCCTTCCCGCGCGGCCTTTTGCCGTCGCGCCGGACATAGCCGCCGTCGTAGGGAAGATACTGCTTATGGAAGGTGAAGGCGGACGATTTCGTGTAAAACAGGATGACATCGTGGTTGCGGACCCAGTTTCTTACCGCCGTTTTATAGCCGGAAAGCCAGCCGATGCGCCATATGATTTCCCTCTGGAAGCAGGCATTGCCGAAAATTTCATCCATCATCACGCGGACATAGGGCGCGCGGTGCGCATCGAGCTGCACATAGACGGCGCCCGTATCCGCCAGCAGCTCGCGCGCCAGCAGAAGCCGTTCATACAGGAATTGCAGATACGCGTCGGCGGGCATAGCGTCGTCGTAACGGCGGACCGTGGCGCTGCCCGACGGCCCGTCGCCGCGCAGGCGGACGGTCTGGGTATAAGCGGCGCCGCTGTTGTACGGCGGATCGATGTAAATCAGGTCTACGGCGCCGCGGTAATCGCGCAGCAGGTGCCGCAGCACCGCATGGTTGTCCCCTAAAAAAAGCCGGTCCGCCCCTCCGCCGCCGCCGTAACGCTCGATGCAGCGCGCGGGACAATACGCGGCCGTCTGCAGCAGACGCTTGCCCGACCATTGCAGCGTCGGGCCGTCCGACCCAACGGGCGGCGCGAGCGTAAAGCACGTTTCCACTATGTTTCACTCCCCTTTTCGCAAGCCAACCCCGCAGCGCGCCGCGTTTCCCACACCGCCGATGCGAACCTTCTGCGCTGCCGGAGAAAAGACTCGGCCGCGTTCCATACGCTATACGTCCATTGTACAGCTCCGCAGCTTTCCGCGCCCTCGGCAGGAAAACGCACATCGCCGCCGTACGGGCTTCTGCATCGCACAATTCCCTATGCGGCTGCGGAAAACTTGGATAGCCGCCATACAAGCGCCGGCCGCGCAGCCATGTATACGACCTGCGCCACGCAGCATTTCACGCGGCGATTATACCACATTTGCAGCCGATCGTAAAGTGCCGTCAATCCGCTTTTTCCTCCCGCTGGCAATGCGGACAGTAGGTGCTGCCTCAGCCGCCGATCACCTTGCGGCACAGCGGCTCCCCGCAGACCGGGCAAGGCTCCCCCGCCTTGCCGTAAACCTGCAGAAACGGCGTGTTGCGGTAATCCCGCCCTCTCGCATTCCAATACGCCTCGGGTGTGACCGCGTTCTTTTCGATGAAATAGGAAAGCCGCTCTGGGATGACGGCGGCGAGACGCGCCCACTCTGCGCCGGTCAGACTGCAGGCGGCGCGCGACGGACCGATTTGTGCGGCGAACAGAATCTCGTCGGCATAGATGTTGCCGATGCCGGCGATGACGCTTTGCTCCAGCAGGCACTCCTTCACGGCTTTTCTGCGTTTTCCGAGCCGATCGGCAAGGTAACCGGCCGTCAGGTCCGAAAACGGTTCCGGCCCCAATTTCTCGACGCCGCTGTATGAATCGGCCTCATCCTTTTCCAGCAGCCAGACACGGCCGAAGCGCCGGACGTCGGAAAAACGCAGCTCCCTGCCGCCGCTCAGCCTGAAGGTCAAATGCGTATGCTTCTCCGGCGGCGCGTCGGCGGGCGCCAGCAGCAGGCAGCCCGTCATCCGCAGATGCAGAACAATATGGCCGCCGTCGTCCAGCATAAACAGCAGGAACTTCCCCCGCCGGTCGATGCGGACGAAGCTCCGGCCGACCACCCCGCTGCAGAACGCCTCGGCCGTGGGATGTGCGACCACCTCCGGCCGCCCGACGGTAAGCGATTCAACGGCAAGGCCCTGAATTTGCATCTCAAGCACCCGTCTGACGGTTTCCACCTCCGGCAGTTCCGGCATGTTTTTTGCCTCCTTCTTTATGCTTTTTTGTTTTTCGTATTAAAAAGCCTACGCGACAAGCGGCGGCACTTTACACATTTGCCGTCCTGTCTGTCGAGCAGATCGTCTAATATCGGGCTTTATTATACTATACCCGAACGCGGTTTGCAAGCGCTTTTCCCGCAAATCCGACCAATCTTTACGGCACAGACGGCGCGAACGGCCTATGCTCCCCTTGTGCGGCAAAGCGGGCGGCGGAAGCCGGAATCGCCGCAGACCAAGCGGCATTTCTGCCGCTCAAGCCCGAAGCCCGTCAAAACGCACCCGAAAATGCGTGCAAAAGAGAACAAGCAAGCGCTTTCACGCTTGCTTGTATCGTTGCAATGCAGTTCTACGAATCGAATAACACGCACATTTTCGTGTAGTGATCCTTTTGCATTCCGTCCGATTCTACGACCGTGAAATTGACGTAGAATTCAAGCGCCCATGATTCCCGTTCCCGGATATAGCACAGCTCCGGCCCGTCGTCGATAGATACGTCTTTAACCTCTGCTACGCTTTCCAAATCCGCAAAGCATACGTTGAGTTTTTGCTGCGCAATCTGCGGGAAAAAGCTGTCCGGCCAATCCGGGATTTGAATCCCCTCGTAATCCCATATGCCTGTAAAATCAAACTTCCAGATATTTCCGAACTCGTCTACTTGGAGAAAGTTCGCCCACGAAACGCACACATTGTTGACATACTTTCTGAATTGAATAATACCGCCATATTCATTCGGCTCGTCTCGATATCTCTCGTTTTCCACCCATCCTTCCACGCCGGTCTGTTCGATCAGAAAGTCTTGGCAGCGCCGGATAATTTCTTCAAGCGGCAGCTTTTCGTGCAGCAGATTATGTTCCCTCGGGTGCGGCGTAGCCGAAAAAGTCAAAGAAATCAACTTTCCGGTTTCTTTTTCAATTTGAAAATTGAAAGAGTATTCTCTGTCTTTAACGCCTACATTATCATACCATCTAAGTGCCGTTTTTGTGTTGAGCAATTTTCTGGTGGCATAATAGTTTCCTACAAATTCTATACCGAATACAGTAACGGTATGCGTCGTGCCCACGCACTCTTCTTCTATGTATGCTATTTCGTAATTCCCCAATTCCATTGGTATGTACTCGTCGACGCCGCCATAATATGCGTTGTCCATCAGCAAAACGACAGGCGTTTCCGGGATAGGAACGGGCGGCAGAGATACATCCGATGCGTCTGATGGGTTGGATACATCTGATTCTTCCACCGTCCGCAGTCCGCAGCTCCCCGAAGATACGAGCATAATGGCAAATAGCATAAAGACAAGGATTCTTTTCATATTGCTGCGCATATCTGTCCCCCCTAAATTCAACCATGCAAGTCTTTTTCATACGGTCGAATGGCGATAATGTGTTTGATTCGCATGATTCCCTCTCAGACACGCGAAAATCATCGGCCTGTGATATGGAGAAGTCCTCTGTCAATATAGCTTTTTACCGCAAGGTCGATCGTTTCCAGGCAGGAAAATTTCGGCTTGTATCCCAGCAGACGTTTTGCCTTTTCGATGCTGAACACCCCGCTGCGGGCAATGTGGCAGTAGGTATGCTCGCATTCTTCCGGGCTGCCCTCGTAGGCGCACCACTCCGGCCAGGGCAGGAAACGAATCTTGGGCTTGCGGCCGAAATATTCGTACATATGCTTCGCAAAGCCGTACAGCGTGACATGGTCCGCGCTTTCCGCGTCAAAGGCTTCGCCCAACGCCCGGTTTCTGTGAACGATGGCCTGATAAAATACCTGCGCCACGTCGCAGCCGTGGACATGGTGGAGAATCTCCTGCCCGAAGTTCGGCAGCGCAATCTCCTTGCCGTCCGCAATCTCCTGAAATACCCGTATGGAGGTATTGCCCCAAGGGTTGATAATCGTCCAGCCCGGTCCGGAAATCTGCCCCGGCATCACGATGGTCGCCGGAAAGCCGTTCTTACGGTACTGTTCCCTCAGATACATCTCGCTTGCGCGCTTATCCTTGCCGTAGTCGTCAAACGGTTCTTTTTTCAAATCGTCAGGGTCAAACGGTATCGTTTCCGCCATACCGTGCGCCCAGCAGGAAGAACAGTAAAGATAATGCGAAAGCCCGCTATCGCGGAAGCCGTCCACGATTTTCTCTGTTTCCGCTGCATGGTAGTTCACAAGGTCAACGATGACGTCCGGCTTCATCGCTTTCAGCTTTTCGATGAAATCGGGGTCCTTTTCACGGTCAAGCAGGACACGCTCCACCTTATGCCAAGCGGGTGCGTCCTCATATGGCTGAGACATTTTCCTTGTTATCGCTATCGTTTCATATCCATTGTCCACAAGCATCGGAATTAAGTAGGTTCCGATGTGTCCGGCCGCTCCGATCACCACAGTCCGCATATCGTTCTCCTTTTCAAATGCCCATTTATGACAAGTTCATTATAATAAATATTGTACATTTTGTCAATATTCGTTTGACAAATATGCCGCTGTACGACGGAACGGCTATTCCTTGTAATGCAGCGCCCAAATCGAAACAAATCCGGCGCTTGGCGGTATCGCTGTTCTTACATGTGGTATGGCTGTTCTTATAAAAAATCCGAACGCAGAATCGTTCGGATTCAGACTTTGTTTATCGGGTGTAGTCGGTCCCGCAGATTGCTTGTTTTCATATGCATTTCCTCCATTCGATTCAGGGATGAGTACGAATCGAATGGAGAATGGCGGGAATCGGCCGCGGGGTACTGCGGACCAATTTAACCCGAAGACATCATAAATACAAATCGACGTAGCGATACCTCCCAGATACCGCCATGTCCTTAAAAATGAGCAACCCTTATCGTTCTCCGTCAAGCCTTTTCAAAAAGGAAAACGGCGGCCTTGAAATCGCTGATTTCAAAACCGCCGTCTGGCTTGAATTTGGACGCACATCAACACAGCCGTCAATCCAACGATTGTTTATATGCCGTTTCCGTTGGCGGCCTAAGTTCTCAAAAGGGTTATTGAATAAAGCCGATCTTTCTCTGTGCAGGCCAAGGGCAATCCCGCCATTGTCCGCCATCCTGCTCCGCTTTTCCAGCCAGCAGGTCAGTGGCGGCGTCTGCAATATAGCCCAGATAACTCCCCGCGGAGCTGTCGCCGCACAGCAGTTTCCACATCAAGCCGCCAAAAAGATAGGACTGTGCAAATTCACGCCAGCTATGCAGTTCCTCCACAACCTTTTGGGAGAGCTCCCACAGGATGCCAACGGCTTCACTCTCGGTGATCCAGCCCAAATAGCATCCCCAGCGTGTCAGCATCGCCGCCCGTCCAATATCCCATCCGGCCATAAAGCCGGGCGCATATTGACTTTTGTACCGTTGCGCAAACCTCCATGCCCGGCTGGTGGACGCCCGGTCATCCTCGTCCATTGTTTCGTCCATCAGTTCCTCCGGCGAAGACGCTTCGCTATAAAGCTGATACCGCAGGATGTAGCCCTCCTGCGCCAGATAACGGATCATGTCCAGCAGGTCGCTCCGGCCGTCTATCCCCCAGGAACGGCGTACAAGGGATACGATCTTCTGCTCCATAACGGGGATATGCTCTTCCACATCCATGCCGTCCAGATCGTGATTGTTAAGGGTCGATAAAATACCGGACAGCAGGATGCCAAAGTGTTCCCATTTTTCGTCGTTTTTTTGATATGGGATCGGTTCCGGCTCAGGCATGGCCTCAAGTCGGGCCATTGTCTCATCCAAAGTGGTATAGAGACTTTCCTCCAGTTCCAGATCAAACGCAAGCTCCTCTTCATCGCCTGCGTCTTCCATTTCCAGCGTTTCCAGCGCCGCCGCAAGCACGCCCATATCCTCCCCAAACAGTTGCCCCATGAAGGTTTCTGCAGTAGATGCGGTTGCCTCAGCGACTTTATCGTTTACCATCTTTTGCAGCAGTTCCTCATTGACAGCCATCTGAGCCATACCGTCTGCTCCAAACATCTGCCCGAGAATTTCCACTTGGCGCTGGGTATTAGCGGCAATTTGTTCTTCAACCTCAGCGGCAGATACAGCGGAACTTTTTTTAGAGTCCGGCTCCTCGGCTTTTTTAACGATTTCTTCGCTTTTTTCAAACGTTTCTTTCATAGCATCAGCGGCTCGCTCACTGGCTTGTTGCGCCCGTTTCTTAATCTCGTTTATATCAAACATGATTCAGTCCTCCTTGTCCGGTGGGAACGGATGCCATGCGGGAGGTTTTTTGCGGCGTGTAAATCGCTTTTTGAGCCATTTTAATATTGTTTCTATAAAATGGAACCACAGATTGCCCAATAGAAATACAACCACAAGAAACAGCAGGATCGCTCCGATTTCTTCTAAAGGCATTTTTTACCTCACTTTGTCGCAAATCTGTTCATAAAGAAGTCGGTAAAGGCGGCCAGTTCCTCGTCTTGCGATACATAGACATACAGCTTTTCATCTTCCAGCCAGTCATAAGCATGGATGCCGATATATCCCTTTTTGTCCGGGTAAATGATAAAGGCATCGGTTGGATACTTGTTGCGATAGGCTTTCAAAATTTCAGAGCGGCGATAGTAAGTCGGGTCCCCGCATCCGATAAGCTCGGGAACCGTGGGAACAACCACAATCGTTTGACTATCCTCGTTCCAGCCGACAATCAGATTGCCGATTTTCGTCTTACTTCCATGAACAAACCCATAATTGAAGCGGCTTACATCCTCGGTATATCCAAAAATCAGCCTATACTTGTCCCCGCCTTCAACGACCTGGTTAAAGAGAATACGCATTTTCTTCGCATTTGCGTTGCTCTTTTCCATGTCAATTTCGGGCCCCTGAAACAGCTTACGAAAGAATCCCATTATCTTTTCCTCCTGCATATTTTGATTTGAAAGTGAATAGGGTGACGCCTATAAAGTAAATTTATTGCTCCGCCAGAATATACTCCATTTCCTCCAAGCTCAAGCCGCGAACGAATATGTAGTCTCCTCTCGTTTCCGCAATGTAGGGCCGCAGCCGTTTCAACGCCTTGTGATATTCCAAAAAACCGAGGTTTTCATCTTTTGTCAAGCTAAAAAAGGCCAGCGCCCACAGAGAGACCGTTTCTCCCTCAATCTCATACAGCGTTTCCGGCGCTACGGGTAAGATGGTATCTACGGTTTCCGAAAGAGTAAAGCTAACCATAAGCCCACCGCTCTCCATTTCAAACGCATGAGGATTTGCTTCATAGGCCTGCGACCACGCATCATCCGACCGGGTATCGGCAGGATGCTCCCCATCCATCTCAAAAAGTAAATGCTGATGAACAACGGCGTCTCCTTTTTCAATATATGGAATAGACTCGGCTCCGCCAAAGGCCAAAGCAGGGGCAAAGAAAAAAATCTCGTTTTCTGCAAGGCCGCCATATTTCGCGGAGGCTTCCTGAAACAGCTCTATTCGCAGAAATTGCTCCGCAAATTTTTCATCGGGAACGATATGTTCAAAGAAATCGGAAAAACCGATAGAAAAGCTGCCCGATCTGCGGTAGTGAATGTCAAGCAAACACATATCGTCGGCTGTTTCGGATCGCTTGCGGTAAATAAAAAGCGTTCCGAATCCAGTCATTAAGATGGGAAAACAATCGTCCTGTTCGCCCAGCCAAAGTGCAAGTGTATCCGCATAATCCGTAGGATCTATGATTTTCAGTAAGCCTCCGCCGTAATTTCCGAAACCATATTCCTGCCAAAAATCCAGAAGTTCCGCCGGTACTTTCCCTTGAAATCGCTCCAGCATTTCAGAGGTGGGCTTTCGTAAGTCCCTATCCGGCGGATATTTGCTTAAAAACAAGTCAAATGTTTTCATTGTGGGGTCTCCTTCCATGTTTGTCTGCATCATTAAAATAAAACCAAATCGTTAAATCTGTCTTTATTTTGATTAAAGTAAAATCCGTCTGAATATAGCGCCATAACAGAATATTCAGACGGATCTACGCAATTCCATCATTCAAGCGGTAGAGCCTTTTTTCAGATTTTCCAAGGCATCCACAATCGCATTCAGTTGAAAATCAACGGTTTCATCAGCAACTTCAGGAACGAACAAAGGGAGGGTGTTGGGGAGTGCCCGTCGTATCACCATCGCCGTCAGACTTAAATTTGTAAACAGCCCGATTACCTTTTCATCTGCCTTTATCCCGAAGCTTTCTAAGATTTTTCCAAACAGCCGGATTTGCTTCTGACGAAATATTCGGTAGCTTTCTTTTGACAGGCGTTTGAAAATGTGCTGCTGTTCTTCAACGGTTAAAACGGCAATCCCGTTTTTCTCACCGTAACAGCAGGCATGGAGAAATTGCTTCACAGCATCGCGCCAACTCAAAGCCGGATCAGCCATCAGCTTTTGCACATATGCAATGATTTTAGGCTGTTGCCAGTACAGGGTTTCAATCACGAAATCCTCTTTCGTCTGAAAAAAAGAGTAAAAGAAAGTTCGTGAAATCCCAACTTTTCTATAGATTTGCTCTACCGTTGTATGCTGTATGCCTTGTTTTGCCATCAGGTCAAGCCCAACCGTAATAAGCGATGTTCTGATATGCTTTCGCTCTTCCTCCGAATAAGCCACCTTTGGCATCCCATCACCTCATATGCAAATAAAGACGTTTTTTATTTATGGCTTTATTTTAGCATATTCAACGGTAAAATACAAGGGGGAGAGTAACATAATTTTCAAATACTGCTATTTCAAGTCCGCACGTTTCGGCAAGCAGGGCAAGTGTGGCCGCACTTGCGTATTTTTCAAATTTTGCCATGCGGACAAAATCTGAATAACGTTTGTTGGAGAGCCTTCCCCAATCCGGCACTTCGGACCTCGTCGTCACAACCTGCATGATGCGGCTTCGGGCCAGTTTGACCCGAAGTCCGCCCCGCTTCGATTTCTCCGCTAACCCCATAAAGCCTGCTTTGCGGGGGTCCTCCGCTCGAAAACATCGCGACCGGTCGGCCTCGTTGGCATAAGCGCGGCTCGGGAATATATATCCCCGCCGCCCAACGCAAAAAAAGCACAGACAGGAATAGCCGTCAAGGGCAAAACCGCCTGCGGCGGCGCAAGGGCTTGAAACAAGCCCGACACCCTTGACTGCCCGATTCCTGCCTGTACCGTCATCTTTGCGGCGACAGAGAATATATGCATCTCAAACTGTGCGGAAACCCTGCGGCTAAGAACCCCGTTTGCCTCTCTGCGGAACAGAGATTTTCAGCAGCGCCGACTTGTGAGCGATTCGGAGCTGCTGATATAATTTATAATTGATATAAACCGCCTTTCTGCGAAAGGCATCGACAGGGAGTATGAAACCGAGGATGCTTTCGCTTTGTGTTAAAAATCGCGGTAAAATAGAGTCAAAAACCGGCAAACAACAGAACCCGTGGAGGTGAGCGGTGAGTTTAACCCCACATTGTTATATGCTGTCGGTGTCCGTAAGGCATCAACGAATGGTGCTAACCGTCCGTAAATTTATCTCTTACGAATCGACTCGATTTTGCCGGATGACCCCTGCCGGTTCTGTAAAATTTTTATGGGAGGGCCTCCAAGGTTCAAAACTTCCGAAAAAATATTGCGGACTGGATGTTTATATGACTTGGATATACGCTTGTATCGCTATTACCGACAGGAACAGTCTGACACCTTACAAGGAAGCCCGATTTTCTTCTTTTTCTAAAAGTCTTTGGGTTCTTGCAGACTGGCTTGCGTCTTATTCCTGCACGGATGTATGATGGAATCGGCCGAAAAGGATTGGATTTCCGTATTCCATTTTTGGAGAAAACCTGCGATGTTGTCCTTGCTCACCCCAAGTACACCAAACCGCAAAGGGAAACAAGACTGACCGATAAGGATGCGAAATAGATATGCGACTTATTATGTGCGAGATAGCTTGATATCGTGTTGCATAGAGAAAAATGACGCGGTGTTTGGCGAATGAAATAGATACGCCTTCAATCGTGATTGAAAAAGAAAAATAACGCCGAACCCAAAATGAATGGAGTCCAGCGTCACGCTGTCTGCCGGTGACAAAAAAGATGCCAGCTAAAACGCGGGAGGTGCATCTGGCAAAAGAAAAGACCAGGAGCGCGTATCGGCTCCGGGCCCTGCCTGGTGTCTGCCGGAGATAAAAAAGAGGACACTTTGGCGCGAACACTGAAGCATAAGCAAAAAAGAAAGCCCCGCACGCGTATTGCGCGTCGAGGCTCTCGACTGGTGCGGATGTTCATAAGGGATTTGATTAAAACAGTACATCCGGCACTGGGCACACATATTCAAAGCAAAATCCGCACATTCGATTTTCGCTGTTTTCCGATTTAAAATGATTTTAGAAAATCAAAGGAGGCCAAGCATTATGGAAAAATCATTATTTGAGAGAATGGGCGGTACTTATAAGCAAGCCGGAGATTATCTACTGCCGGGTCTCATACTATCCGGACAAGAACAGCAGTCTATCGGAATATGGGGACAACGGCACGCAAGATACCTGAAGCAGTATCATAGAGTGCGATATTATAATCTGCTTACAAGCGGGAAGCTGAACAGTTACCTTGCTGACATTGACAAGCTGGCAGAAGAACTGTTTTCTCGGTTGGTAAGACAAATGTCAGAAAAGCAGGGCATAACTGAACGGTTAAAGGCAAGCGACCAAATGATGTGGGTAGGCAGAATGAATGCTGTTCGCAATGCCGCTATGGAAATCGTGAATAAGGAGCTAATTTACATATGAAATCTCCGAAATATCACTTGTATTTGATCATAGAGGAATATCGCCTACTATTTCACTCTTTAGTAAATCTAAAGAATAGATTGCATTATGAAGGCAAATATACCGACTCAGTGGATGAACTGCTTATCAAAATATCAAAGGCAAAACGGAAGAAAATCTATATATCATAAAGCAATCCTTCACCCAACATTTTGAAGGGTGTAGGATTTTTGCCTTATATGATATATTCTCTTTCCCCACCTTCAATTACATCAATCCAATTCAAAAGGGTGGATTTCTTAATTATCATACTTCCTAAAATCATATCGTCAGGCCAAGGATATCTGTCGCTTTTGTATTCGGGTAAGATGACATTTTGATATGCCTTAACAACCGACTGATTGATTTGATTTGCAACTGGCGCCATAATTTCAGAGACTGGAATCATTATCCCAGTCTGCGCCAAAAATGAAACTACTGTACCCAAGATTGATGTCAAAGCCGAAATAAAGCCAGCAGATTCCTCTTCATCTGGCCATTTGGCAAATCTATCAGCACGCAAAGATATCATTGCAACAGAAAGGTTTTTAATTTGTTCTTTGGCCAATTCTATCTGCCCATCTTTTTCCTCCTCGGGAGAATTATTAATTCCTTTTATAAAAGCAGCAACACCTTCATCTATACTCGCTAACCGCTGACTAGGTTTGACCACAATTTGACCAGTTTTGTTTTTGTGTTTTCAGATACTTACGTTGACATTCCGTTTTCACTTCAAATTTCTGATTTACTCGAACCTTACTTAATTAAATCACATTATATCACCGAATATTCGGTCTAACAGAGTATATTCTCAACCACCTTGCTACACGAATACTACTCATATATTTTCTTTTGAGCGCAGTACATTGTATAATAATCTCCCTCTTTTTCAAGCAACTGCTGATGTGTACCGCTCTCGGCAATAGTTCCGTCTTTCATAACAAGTATCAAGTCGGCGTTTTTCGCCCATCCTAATCTATGAGAGATGAAAAGAACGGTCTTATCACCCGCAAAATTATTGATAAGCGTATAAAACTCAATCTCCGAAATCGGGTCAAGATAGGCAGTGGGCTCATCCAATATCCATATTGTCGCTTCCTCGTCAGCCAAAAGACGACAAACAGCAAGCTTTTGCCATTGGCCCTTAGAAAGCCCTGTCCCGTTATTCAGTTGACCGATTTGCGTATCAACTCCGTGGGACATATTTTGGACTTCCTCAAACAATCCTACTCTTTTTAATAATTCAAATATTTTCTCGTCACTAATGTGCTGTCCGCCATTTCCAAGCTCAATATTTTCGCGTACCGTCATCTGATATTCGCCGAAATCCTGAAACAAGCCCGACATGTATACATCAATAGATTTTTCACCAAGCGCTCTGCTTATACTGTATTTGCCGTCGTAACTGGTCAAAAGTCCCATAATAACGCCTGTAAGCGTTGTTTTGCCGCATCCGTTTTCGCCGACGATGCATACTTTTTGCCCTTTGTCGATATTCAGTGACAAATTTTTAAGCGCAAAATTATTTGACTGTGGGTATTTATAATTGATATTTTGGAGCGATAAAAGAGGCTCCGCCGTACCATGCCGTTCAATAGCCTCAAAGCTATGATAGTCGGGAAGTTCCAAGAACGAAAAAAAACTGCTCATAACTCTGATGAAAAAAGAGCTGCTCGAAATGAATGAGCAGTAAGACCTCATAGTGTCAAAGCAATTGAATAAAAGGGTTGCCGTTATTGTAAAATCACCTATTTGCAAGTTCCCCGAAACGATTCTTTCGATAGTATAATATAAAGCAATTCCCGAAAACAATAGCTGTAAGAGCAAAGTTACAAGCTCTAACCGTACTTTTGAATTGTTCATTTTAAAATATGCAGTTCGGTTTTCCTTGTTCCAGTGCAAATATTTACTTATAAAAAACTTGTATAATCTGCCGTTTTTGATAGTTTTGTGATTTTGTATGTTTCCGAAAATGTACTGAAAATAGCCTCTTCTGCGAGAGGAAGGTTCAACTTTTTCTTGATATATTTGATTTTGGTATGAGGAAACTTTGAGAGAAATAAACAATGAAATGACGGTACACACGATAAATGTCAGCGAAAAGACGAGACCGATATCATAAAGCAATATTGAATATACGACCAGCATTCCGATAACCTTAAGGAAATGAATGATTCCCCAAATCGAACCCGATAAACGCTGATTTATGCTTTTTATTCTGGCTAATTGCCCTGCATAAAAGCTGCTTTCAAAGTACTCATACTGAACGTTTATGAGCTTTGAATTTATTTGCTTTTTGACCGCAAAACAAATATTCTCTGTGTAATGTATCTGAAAACGATTTATAAACGCCTCGTTTATGACAAACAGCGATATACAAACGATAAATAATAAAGCGTTTCTTATGACAATATCGGGCGAGTCACTCTCACCGGTAAACAGCATTGCCGCAGCATTGGTTAAATATTTAAGATACTTCAAAGAAACAAACTCATAAAATGAGCGTATAACAAGTGACGTCGTCAAGATGAGCGTTTTTGACGGTGCTATCCGAAAAAGATACACCAAGGTCTTAAACTGCACATAAAAATAGTCGGCCAATGATATTTTATCTCCGAGTTTTCCGCCTTGTAAATGATTGAGCTTCATTGACATCTGCCAACCTTTCAATATGTATCGTAAATATAATTCAAATCAATTATACAGTTCTTTTTGCGCGTTAAACATTTTTGCGTATTCGCCGTTTGCTTTTAACAATTCCTCAGGAGTTCCTTCTTCGACAATCTCCCCATTTTTCATAAAGAGTATTCGGTCAGCCAAACGGGAAAGCCCTATTCTGTGTGAAACAAGAATTGCCGTTTTACCGTCCAAATATCTTCTGATATTTTTAAGTATACGCAGTTCCTGCAAAGGGTCTATTGACGCGGTCGGCTCATCAAGTACAACAATCTCGGGGTCACCGTAATAGGCGCGAGCAAGTGCTATTCTCTGCCATTCTCCACCCGAAAGCTCGATGCCGTTGTCATCATATTGCTTACCTATTATCGTGTCGTCTTTTTGCGGAAGCCGTGAAATGACAGTCTGTAAGCCTCCTTTGTCAAAAGCCTGTTCCAAGTCGAAGTCCGTGGGCACTTTCTCAACACGACCGATGGTCACATTTTCCTTGAGGGACAGTGAAAAGCGTGCGAAATCTTGAAACGCAACGCCGTAATAACGCGATACCTTATCGTGAGGCTCTTCATTCATATCGTTACCGTTTATGAAGATTACGCCTTTTTGGGGATGAGAAAGCCCCAAAGCGAGGTTGATAAGCGTACTTTTGCCTGAACCATTGTAGCCTAAAATACAAACGATTTCACCTTTTTTTATATTGAAGGACACGTTTTCCAAAGCGTTTTTCTGTGCGTTTGGATATCTGTATGTGAGGCCGTTAGCATTCAGAGTGTTAAATTGCCCGAAGTCGGCTGACTTTTCGAAATAAACGGTATTACCGCTTTCAAGTATTTCTTCTTTGGAGAGCGGTAAAACAAAATCGGCAAAATTTTCTATGTATTTATAATTTTGATAAGTAATGCCCGTTATTCTCTTGACCATTTGCTCGACAACGGTGTTACATCTGTTCACCATAGAAAAAAGCATGGTGAATGTACCGATGTCAATCTCCCCGCGATATACCGAAAGCAGAAGCCCAATCGCTATAGCCGACACGCATATATGGTTGATTATTTTCTGAGCATTATTCAGGTTGCATATTCGGTTGTTTAAATAAATGTTGTCTTTAACGACCTCGCTGTATCTTTTTTTCCATTCACCGACAAGGTACTCACCGTTATCATATATGCGTATTTCTTTCGCATACAGGGGCTTTGAAAGCAGTTCTTCATAATAATTAGTCTCTCTTTGAAGCTGTAACTGCTTTTCGGAAAGAGAATACCGTTTTTTTGCAGAATAAACCGAAATAAAGAGATGTATTATAAACAGGAACAGAATAAACAGAAGTAGTATCGGCTTAAAAGCGGCAAAAACAGCTACTATGGCAAAAAAATCGGCAAATGACGAGAAAAACAGTTGGATAATATTTCCGACAAAATCGACTACCTTTGTGACATTTTTGTCCGCAAAGGTATATCTGTTCATATAATCGGCATCAAAAAATTTATCGTGTTCGGTATTGTATGCACGATATAAAAACACTCTTCGAAACAGCTGTTCAAGCTTGATTCTGAAATAGTCGAATCCAATCTGATATAAATGGCCGCTTAAGCGGGTAAGCGCAAAAACGACGAGAAAGAATGACAAGGAAAACCATATATATTTGTTAAAGCCCACGCCTATTGAATCTGTTATTTGATTGGTCAAATATTTCGATGTAAAATCAAAAAGTAACCTAACAAAAGAATTGAACAGAAGAATAAACGCAAATAAAGCAATCCCGAAAAAGCAGTACCTAAAAGAGATACATATATAAGTCCACATTATTTTAAGGCTTTTCATTATCTCACACCCGCTTCCCCAAATCCGTATTTTCAAATCCTTTGTAAAAAATACCTAAAAACTGATTTTTATTTGTTAAATAGCAGTCTTCATTTTTGTTGTTATCACCTTTAGTTTTTAACAGCATTTCAGAATCATCATACATTATACTTGAGATTCTGTGAACCGTAATATGATATTCAAATTGTCTGTATGCAATAACATCCCCTATTTCAAGATCCTCATAATTGTATTTATGTATTGTCACAGTCTCACCGGATTTTATAAGTGGATACATACTGTTACCTACCAATGTAAAAGTTGCTTTTCCCGCTCTTTCGATAATCCTGTTTATCAGCATTAATAATGCACAATTTAAATCCATATTGATGTCCATTCTTGAAATAAATTTAGATTGAAGTTTATTGATTTCCAATGCTCTCCGCAATTTATGTTTTAAACAGTCTACCATATGTAAATAGCAGATCCAATACATTATTATATCAAAAATGACACTAATAAATATCGGCTCAAATACAATGCATCATCGAGGGACTACAGCAAGGTAATATAGTAGAAATTGAAACTGCTCCGAACCATTCCGAAAGTTTCTTATAACAATGCATTTACACCATTCATATACCTGCTTAAAATAAATTGGGCAAAGATCACATAATCCAAGCTTATATGCACGTTATGTCAATATATACACATTATATCAAAACGAAGACGCATAGTCAATGTTGAGAACCAATTCGACGGAATTTCGGAATAATTCTAAGTAGCAATCACAGACATATATAGCAAATCACAATACGTATATCTTAACAGGCTGAGAAATCTATGCTATTATACAATATACAATGATATTAATAATAGAAGCGGCTGATGAATGGGAGAATGTCGGTGCAACATGAGTGATGATTTTTTATTAAATTATGAATCTGCGTCTAGATTTTCTTTGGATTTTTTGTGGAGTAAACCTTCAAGTGTTGAAGACATGATAAACAAAATAACGATAAAAGAAATGCTAACATTGCAACGTCTGGCAGATGAAAAAATATTCGCATCGCTTATTTCAAAGGAATGATTGAAAAAATTGACACTTATGATAATGCAAATATACGTAGATTGCAACATAATATTGATGTTTTAGTTTCTCTTGATGATGTGTTGGATTTCAAAAACACTTGCAAAAGCACCGGCTTTAATATCTCTGAACTTGGCGAGGAAATATCAGACAAATGGGTTAATGATTCTCTGAATAATGAAAATATACATCATTTGCCATTAATTAAAAAGTATTTCTTTGGGCGAAGTATTTGCTTGGGATTGGAAATACATGTCGCAATAGATAGCATGTGGAGACGTAAAGGGAAAAGCAATACTTTATGCCGTGAAATGTTGTCTAGACGGGCATCGATAACGAAATCAATCCCACTATGTGGATTAGATATTTATGATCGATTAATTATATCGATGCATCATTTTTCAAAGCATTTTTTAGCTAATTGCTTGACATATTATTATGAAAAGACTAGGCTTTTCGAATGTAAAACCTTACTGGATGCTTTTCTTATTATTAAAAAATATGCAATTTCTATTGATGCGGAATTATTGGCATTGATGGCAGAACATTACGAAATGGTAGAGCATGTTAAATTCGCCTCAATGGTTATGTTGCAATTGTTTCATTTCGATGCCAATGAATTAAGAATCTTTGAGAATTTATACTGTCACAAATTCAAAAGAAATACCACCAATATGTCTATCGCTAATAAGGCAGAACTTGTGTTAAAATGCGCTACAAAATCGGTTGGCGATTTGCTCGCTTGTAGTGATATAGATTTTTATAAACGTTTTATTTTCAATTGCTTGCATCAAAACATACAAGTGGATGCATCTAATGCCCAAAAACAATGCTCGCTTCCTTTAAAATCATTTGCCACTTCAAATGTTGAGCCTCAACCAGAAGTAACCTTCCTTTGGAATGATATGGTTGTTACATTCACTTTCTCTTTTGAACAACCGCTTAAGAACTATATTAGCACTAACAAGTTTAATGACGGTATTAGTATACGTTTGTATAATCCGAGTTTTTCTTTTGAGAAAGATAATGCGGTTAGGAACATCTTAATTTGTGCAGTTAAAAACGAATTAGATGAAGATTCTATAATTGCAACTTATAATGGCGTTGACTCTTTTAGGACTGGGGAACGCCAAATACCGTGCAAATGGATGAGCAAAAATTCGTTGAACTGTTTTTCAGTATCTTTCGATTGGAAAGAATTGATGTTCGATATAAGCGAAAACGCATATATTGGCATTGAATTAATGATACAACGAGATAGCAATGCAAACAATGCATCTCCACAGTTATTCTATTTGTCAAATTGCGTTCCACCGCATCACAATCCTGCGAAATTTGCGTTGATTAAACTCAAGTCCGAAGATGCATCCTGTTGAATTCTATTTAAATGTAAGGTGATATATGAAATATTATCATTTATTTGACAACTATTACTATTTACCTGACTACAAGTGTTTTGTGTCTACTATCTCGCTCATCGAATGCGTTAAACTTCCATCTGAGTTTACAAGCTTATTCACAGATATACAACATTCTGCAAGCAATAATGAGCGTTCATTGTTGGCGACATCTGCATATCTCATTTTAAGCGATATTTGCAATTTACAATGCAGTTACTGCTATTCTTCTGCTTCTACTGAAGGACGGCTGATGAGTCTCGAAATCGCTAAAAGCGTTGTGCGATTTGTTGTTCGCAACGCAATCATAAAAAAGTTTGCCGGCGTTCCTCATGCGGTTGTCATTAATTATATGGGTGGTGGCAAACCAACCATTAACTGGAAGGTAATCGAAAACATCACTTATTATGCACGCGACCTCTGCAAAAAACATTCTTTACCTTGTTATATTGGTATTCAAACGAACGGACAGTTGAATAGCGATGACCGTATTTATTGGCTATTTTCCAATTTAGATAAAGTTGGTCTTTCGTTAGATGGTTTGTCCGATATCCAAAATATTCACCGCCCAAGATGCGACGGAATGTCCTCGTTTCTACCGGCTAGTAGATTTATTGATATTCATAAACAATATAAAAACGTAAAATTTACTGTCAGATCTACGGTTTCATCTATCAGCTTAATTCACCTAAGGGAGTTTTGTGATTGGCTTGCACAAAATAATGTCTCCAAGCTTCATATTGAACCATTATCTATTTGCGGTAGAGCATTGAAAAGTGGAATCCAACCGCCGCTATACAACGATTTTGTTGATGAATACGAACTTTTAAAAGAAACTTATGCGAACAATCTTAACATTTCTACATCTATGGATTATGACATTTTACATAATTCTTGGCTATGCAGTGGATATTTGGGAAACGCAGTATTTGTTAATACAAATGGAGATATGACTTGTTGCACGGAAGTCACTAATCCTACTGACAAGGATTTTTCAAGATATTGTATAGGAAAAGTAGATGAAGAAAATGTGCATTATTATAATGATGCGATAAAACTAATGAATGACATTAGTCTTGATAAATGTAAAGAGTGTTTCCTATATAACAGTTGTAACAATTGTGTAATCCGTTATGAGAGAGAAAAACATGATAAAAATGAAAACTATACTTGTTTGATAAAGCAAGAATTGGCTCTGCGAGCTTTTAAAAGATTACTTACTATGAGTGAATATATTTATATGAAACACAAAATAGCGAAGGTTGCCATCAACAAAGACGGCATAATTAATCTTTATTTTTTGACAAACGCACAATAAATGAAATGTGATAATGAGGACTTTAATATGATTATTAAACGCACTGATTTGATGGTTGAACAAATCGAAAACGAATATGTGGTATATGACCCCTTAGCGGAAGATGTTAAAATATTGAATTCTACAGCGTACCGAATATTATGTTTATGTGATGGTATTCTTACGGAAAAGCAAATAGTTGATTTAATCATACAAGAGTTTTGCCCAGATAAAGAAATGGAAAATGATGTTCTGTTGGACGTAAGAGAATGTATAGAGGAACTGCTACTTCTAGGATTGGTAGAAAATAATGAATAACAGTCTGTTATTGAAATACCATAACACTGAAATATTTGTGTATAGTAACAATGATTTTTTCGTTGATATTATTAGTAAATTATATGTAAATTTAGTGGTTGAACCACATGGCATAATCGCTTTCGGATATAAACATTCGATATGCATTTGCGTGGATGAATCAAATGTGATGTTTACAATTGATAACTATGAAAAGATATACGGAAATAAAATTGGATGGATTAAACAATTTGACCAAATGATTCATAAAACGGTAATGAATGATAATCAAAACATGTTGTTTTTACATGCAAGTGCAGTAAAAGCTGATGATACGATTTTTGCATTTTGCGGGGAATCTGGAAGTGGCAAGACTACATGTACATTGCATTTTTGCCTTAATTCTAAATTTCATTTTATAGCGGATGACTTTTTGCCGATAAGCGAAGGCCTTGTTTATTCGTTTGCTATGAATATTCATGTAAAGAAAGAATCATTGCATTTTTTCGATAGCACATCGAGAATGTCAGCTTGTGAAGAATACCGCTGCGGCATACGAGAAACTTCTTACTATTTTCCAATCAAAGAACTTGGGATTAATAGTGTTGAAAATATTTCTAAAGAAAAAATCGTAATAGTCTTTGTTAATTATAATAAAATAAATGATTTTGTCAGAAAGGTTTCTCATATAGATGGATTTCGATCTCTTATCCTAAACACCTATAATAACAACAGTATTTCAAATTTAATTTGCGCATTGAACAATGTGTTTGCATTCTATAAGGTGCATTACACAAGCTTTGCCACGTTAGATTATAGTATTAAACAAATAAGAGAATCATTAAATTGTAACATCAAAAATGAACTTAAATAAGTACTATATTGCGTTGTTTATACAATTTGTAGTTTGATTTAGCAGATGGCACGTCAATACTTAAAAATTCAATTGAAAGGGAGGTGCTTATTGTGTACGAAAAGCCAATGATTATCCATATAGATAAGACTGAATTACAAAAAGCAAAACTTCTCTGCGGCTCCGGATGTCGATGTGAATGTGAAGGGGTAACGGATGCAACCGGAGATACTTGTACTTGCAAACCAGACTAAAGGTAATTCTCTGCGCTAGTTAAGTTGTAATGTTGCCTCTGCTAAGTAGACGGGTAAAAAGCAAAAGAATTTATAAATTGAATGAATTCTTTCATCTCCTCTTGTTGCATAGCAAGAGGAGAGTTTTTTTACAGAGGTGAGGCTGCTATATTTATAAGATACCGGTACCGCAGATCGTCTGCAAAATAAGGTTTAACCGTTCATTGCCTTTTTGCTTTGCGGTATTGACAAGCCGCATATATTCCGCTTTGGTTAGTTCCTTTTCTTCGGGACAGTAAATTTGCCGCTGAAGTTTTATAGATTTCACCCTGCAATCCGTCCAACCGAGAAACGAGAACAGGCTGTTCAGGGAAGCGATCATCGAATTTACACTTCTGGCGGCGTAGTTTTCGTAGAGCAGCTTATTCTTATAGGCAATCGCCGCTTCTTTCGTGACCTCTACACCATTTAGACATGCGGCGAACGCCCGCACATCCCGCAGATATTTTTCTATGGTGTTTTGACTTTTTCTACGCTTTTAGATAAGCGGAAAAGTCTGTGATAATCTTTTCTGTTAAAATTCGTCTTTTCATTTGTATTTACCTCCAGATAATTCTTGATAGTATTTTACCCGAAAAGTATGATTCGAATTGTCATCACGATTTTAGGTAAATACTTCACGCAAGTCGAATGTGCCGATTTCAGATATAAAGATAACCCCGTTAAGTTAGCGGTTAATTCTGCTTTCCTAACGGGGTCTTTTTTATATTCAGGGATTTTTATCGGACAGAAAATGTGATAAAATATTTTTGTAGAATCAGGAACAATGCAGCGCCGTATTGGATTCAGGAATTGCAGGATGAGAGAATCCTTCCGACAGCAAAAGAATTATTAGAGAACGGAGGAGTGGATGAAGACTTCAAATATGTGTCGGAAGATGAAATATCCGATTTGTTCGCTTGGCTTGTCCCGCAGGCAATGGCACATTACAATATGAAAGCTGTCATTGATACCGCAAAAGAGTTCCGCTGCTTTGAAGACTTTGATTATCGAAACAGCCGGCAAAAAATCGACCACTATCGCAGGTGGTACCACACCCGTGTGAAAAATATCACGGTTGAATCTCTTGATGAAATCAAAGAACGGTATGCCGAAAACAACGACGATATGGACTGGGATGTGCCTGATGAGCACAGCGATATGGAGCGCACCGTTTTAGAGCCGATGGCGGTAAACGACTTTTTGGCTTCACTGAGCGAAACGGACAGGCAAATTTTAACCATGCGTATGGAAGGAATAACGCTTGAGAAAATTTCGGAAACGCTCGGATACAAAACGCACAGTGCTGTTCACAAGCGAATCCGCAAAATCGGGTTAGCCTACGAAAAATTCAGCGGCGAAGATTTCGGCTTCAGCGAAAAGAAAATCATCTGATAACACCTATTGATGTATAAATCGGTAGGTGTTATTTTTTCGCCCAAAAGCGGAAAAGGAGGACTTCATGACACGGTACAATCCGATAAAATCGGAACAAATCAAAATAAAAAACACCCTTTGTATGCAGTGCGGACGCCAAAGCTGTCTGATGATACCGCAAAAGGTTATGAGCGTATGCTTGAAATGAAATTGCTCCGAAGCGGTGGTAAGGTATGAAACTGAAACGAATAAGCCTTCGGTTTAACTTGGAAAATGAGAGCGACCGCAGAGCTTGGGAGCGTTTGCAAGACCTATCCGGTTCAAAAAACAAAGCCATTATTTCGGCAATCAATGGGTATTTTGAGCAGGAAAACGATTTAGCGGAAACTATAAGGGAAACCATAATGGAGTGTTTGCGGGATATGTCGGTGGTACAGACACAAGCCGAGCCGACAACTGAAACGCTGTCCGAAGAAGAAAACGAACTTATGGATTCCCTCGATATGTTTCTCGGCGGCTGACGGCATCAGAGTGGTGCCGCTTTTTTATGCTCTGAAATGCCCTGCGGCATCACTTTGATGTCCTTAATTTAACAAACACTTTCATTCAAAAAGGAGATAATTCTATGGAACAAATTAATAGCTATTGCAAGAAGAAAACAGTTGATATAAGCGGTAATATTTGTAATGCGATTGAATATTGTGACGGAACGCAATTTATCGAGCCGTTTTTCGACGGAGAAACTGTTGGATGGGTTCGTGATGTGTTTATCAGCCATACGAAAAAGAAATGTGAAATTCTCATTGTGTCCCCGGACTTTCCGAATATATGGTTAACGATGAGCTTCACTGAATTAGGAAAATTCGGTATGGATATTCCGGCAGTCGGTTCGCCTGTATATGTTGTCACAATACAAAAGCGTTGGCACAAGCCTGAAAACCTGCCATACAAGGTTTGCGAATATTGTTACTGCGATGATTATTTGAAAGGCTATGATCCGCCTGAATTTATGAAAAAAGAATGATGTCTCATACGGTAACAAGCAGGGAACTTGTACGGCAAGTTCCAATTCAAAATCGGATGTTTATCCGATTTACTCTTTAGGGACTGCCGTCCCTAACACCCTAATTAGAGAAAGAAGGAATATCTATGAACAGAAACCCAAAAGAAAAATTTGCCCGTATAGATATTCGGGTTAAACCGAAGGATAAAGAAAAAATAAAGCGGATTGCAAAGAAATGCAATCTTCCCGTCAGCGAATATGTTGTACAGAGGGCATTGGGATATGAACCGAGAACGGTTCTTCCCGATGCCTTTTTTGATTTCTACAACAAATTATGCGAGCTGTGCAATACGGAAAAGCTTGTTCCCGAAACGGAAAGCAAACTGCTTGCATTGATCGATGAAATCCATTCGGAACTTTTACTACCACGGAAGGAGGATATGCGTAAATGGCAACCACCGGATTCTGGCCTGTCAAAAACAGGCTGAAGGAAGTGATCGACTATGCTCGCAATCCCGATAAGACCACCGATAAAAAATTCTTGGATGAGGATTTGTATGCGGCGCTCCGCTATGTTGAGGACGATAAGAAGACCGACCGAACAATGTATGTGTCCGGCATCAACTGCCCGAAGCAAAGAGCCTATCAGTGTATGATGGCAACCAAACAGCGTTACGGCAAGCTCGGCGGAAATGTTGCCTATCACGGTTATCAAAGTTTTGTTAGCGGCGAGGTTACTCCCGAAGAAGCACACCGAATCGGACTGGAAACCGCAAGGCGTATGTGGGGCAAGGATTATGAGATAGTCGTTACTACCCACCTGAACACAGTTAATCTTCACAACCATATTGTCATAAACTCCGTATCATTTCGCACCGGTCGGAAGTTTGAAAACCATATCTCCGACCATTACAAGCTCCGTGAGATTTCCGATGAGATTTGCCGTGAACATGGGAAGTCTGTTCTTGCACAGAGCAAATTTAACGGCAGCCGAAAGAAGGATTATTGGATTCACAAAAGTGGCGGCTTCACCCACAGAGATATACTGAAGCGAGATATTGACGAAGCAATATCCAAAACCACCAACGGCAAAGCCTTTGAACTGTATCTGAAATCTCTCGGCTACAGCTACGCAAGAAACAGCGATTACCGTCATCCGTCCATTATTGCTCCCGGCTGGAAACGCCCTGTCCGTATCGACTCATTAGGTGAACAATACACGCAGGAAAAGATACGGGGACGACTCATTTCCAACCAGCAGGATATTACTCTATATGCCATTCGCATCCCGAAACGGCATACGCCGTTGTCACAGCTTGAATACGAATTCGAAAAGGTACAGCGTATGGACGGAATACAGCTTGCCTTTGCATTGATTATTGAGCTTTGGAAACTGATTACCGGAAACAATATCGAACCGTCATCCCCAAAACCGCTATCTCCGACGCTCCGGCAGGAAGTCAGAAAATTAGATCAGACCTTAAAGGAATGCAAGCTCCTTTGTGAGAATCAGATTGCTTCCGCTATCTCAGCCGCCGTATGGATATATGAAATCGCCGGAAAACAAAAAAAGTGGATTATAGACCCGGAAGCGGCGGAGATTGTAAAGAGCATCTTCAAAATGTGCCTTGACGGAAAAGGGAACGAAACAATCGCCCGTATATTGCAGGAACAAAAGATTTTAATTCCTATGGCATACTGGCAAAGTAAAGAACTGCCGAGAGGCGGTAAGAAGACGCAGTCCAATCCGTACAAATGGTGTAAGACAACCATTCAAAAGATACTGTCGCAGCAGGAGTATTGCGGCGATATCATCAATTTCAAAACTTATTCCAAATCGTTTAAGAACAAAACCCGCCTTGAAAATCCGCAGGAGAACTGGGCAGTATTCAAAAATGTTCACGAACCGATTATCGATCGTGAGGCCTTTGAACAGGTGCAGAAACTTATTGCTAAAACCAAACGCCGTGCGCCAAAGTCGTCAAATGCCCAAAAGAGCATTTTCTGCGATCTGCTGTACTGCGGGGACTGCCATAAGAAACTGCGGCATCATACGAACACAATCAACAAGGATATTCATTACTTCGTGTGTTCCAACAACAAGGTGAATTATCGGGGAAACTGTCCGGGACGGCATTATGTTCGTGCTGACGCCGTTGAGCAGGTGGTAATGCTGGAGCTTAGGCGAATGGCAGAATTCCTGCACGATGACGAACAAGCTTTTGCGGATATTTTAGCACAGAAGTCCGATGCAGAGCTGATGAAGGAACAGAAACGGAATGAGGGTGAGCTTCAACAAGCGATTGTCAGAAACGATACGGTTTCGAGGCTTTACGAAAAGCTGTATGAGGACAATGCTACCGGTAAGGTCAGCGATGAATGGTTTATGCAGTTATCTCACAAGTATGAGGTTGAGCGAATGGAGCTAAAGGCGAAAATTGCCGATCTCCGCAGCAAGCTTATGCAGTCGGATGAACAGCAGAAAGACCGCGAAAATTCCACCGCCGCTGTCCGAAGGTTTATACAGATGGAGCATTTGACAGCACCGCTTCTCCGTGAGCTTATAGACCATATTGATGTTTTGAAACGCAGGGCGTTGGTAAAAACCGCACCCAGCGGATTGTCATTTACTATCGCTTCGTAGGCTATATCGAATTGCCCGAAGTATCGCACTATGACAATTACAAAGCCGACACCCGCAAGGGCGTTGCCGTAGAGTATGTTTCAAAAGCATTCACAGCATGAATAAAGAGCAGGCTTAAAAACCTGCTCCTACATAGAACCGTATCAAAAAAAAAGAAAATCGAGTGTTCATAAAGTGAAATCCCTTATGAACACTCGATATGGTGCCGGTGGTGGGACTCGAACCCACACGATGTTGCCACCAACGGATTTTGAGTCCGTCACGTCTACCAATTCCATCACACCGGCTTATTGTTTTTATTATAGCACACATTTTTATAAATTTCAATAGGCAATTTGCATTTCCCGCAAAGACGGGTGTACAGTCGTCAATGATGGGTGACACTTTTCTCAAGAAAAATATGATGTAAGTTGACTTGTCAAAGATTTTGCGTATTTTTCGTCGCCTCGGCTCCTCAAAACACGCAAAATCGGCGGCTCACATTACTGCCAGATAGTCCTCCAATACCTCCTGCGGACTGCGGTAGTTTAGACAGCACTTTGAAATATTGTTGGATATCCTGTTGTATTTCTTTAACTGCTTCCGCCCGTCCTCAAGACTGTACATTCTCATTTTGCCGTAAAAACGCTTTTCATCCAGCCTGTGCTGCCGCTCTACCTTCCCGTTGTGCCTCGGCGTCGCAACTCTGATCCTATGGTATCTGATCCCGTTTTCTTCAAGATAATCTTCAAACAATGTCTTATGGGTTGCCCTCTTCACCAGCAGCGCATTTGTCCACTCCGTTCCGTTGTCGGTCTGTACTTCTCTTATAGGAAACGGAAAGTATTCGATCAACTTTTTGAGAAAATCCAATGAACTGTATGTACTGTGTTCGTCATACATTTCTCTGAAACTGTATCTTGTACATTCATCAACCGCAGTGTATTGGTAGTATTTCTGCCCGTTTGCCACACAATACCCGGGCACATGCTTTACATCAATCTGCACCTTCTGCCCCGGATATTCCGCTCTTTGGTACGCCTTTGGCTTGCAGCCTTTTCTCTTCTCCGGCGCTTCATTTAATTTTAATCTCGCTATCGCTCGGAGCAGACTTTTGTAACACCGTTTATATCCATTCGCCCTAAGTTTGTCCCACAGCATCAGCTTGTCTTCTTTGTTGTAACGGTAATATCTCTCAATTAACGCATTCTCTTCCGCTGTGTGCTCGTTCGGATGGCTGTGCGGCCGGTGCGATCCGTCCCGCAGACTTTTCCAGCTCCCGTCATATTTTGCCTTCCATTCGTATATTGCGTTTCGGCTTACTCTGTGCCGTATGCTTGCCGCCGTCACTCCATGTTTCTCTGAATATCTGATTACCCGTTGACGAAACCGCGCTCTTGATGTTATACTTATCATGAAAAACAACTCCTTTTGATCTGTGTTTTGTGTAGTTACTTAACATCATATCATATTTGAGTTGTTTTTCTCTTTTTATTTGTCTCCTATCTATTGTACCATAACACAATTTGCATTTCCCGCAAAGACGGGCTTGCTTGACAAAAAGAACGATTTTGGCTATAATACAAAGCAAGAAGTTTACGGCCGAAAGGACGAATGGAATATGAAAAATCTGATCCGCGCGGCGGCTTTTGCGCCGCGCGTTACTGTCGGCGGCGTGGAAAGCAACCGCGCGCAGCTTGCCGCGCAGCTTCGCGAAGCCGCAGAGCAGGGCTGCGATCTGGCGGTGTTCCCCGAGCTGTGTCTGACCGGCAGCACCGCCGGCGACCTGTTTTTACAACCGCTTATGACAGACTGCGCCTTCGCGGCGCTGACCGACCTGGCGGCGCTGACAGACACCGGCATTGCAGCCGTCGTCGGCCTTCCGCTGCGGCTGGACGGCAGGGTGTATGACTGCGCGGCGGTGCTGCAGGGCGGTAGGCTGCGCGGACTGGTGCCGAAGCGCCGTTTGTCGGCGCGCGAACGGCGGTATTTTACGCCCTATTTCGACGCGCCGAGAGAAATCCCGCTGCCTGACGGCGGCGTCTGCATGTTCGGCGACGTCGTTTTTGACTTCGGCGGCGGCTTCACGCTCGGCGCAGCGATTGGCGACGACCGTGCGGACGGAGGCGCCGGAGCGGTCGTGATCGCTTGTCCGGCCGCAGAGCACGAACTGGTCGGGCGCGCCGAACGGCGGCGCGTCCTGCTGGCGGCCCGCTCGGCCGACGGACAGTGCGCCGTCGTCTGCGCCAACGCGGGCGAGGGCGAATCGACGACCGACTATGTATTCGGCGGCCATTGCGTCATCTGTGAAAACGGGCACGTCCGCCGCGAAGCGCCGCCGTTTTCGGGCGAAGGCGTGCTTTATGACGTCGATCCCGGGTTCCTGCTGCGCGAACGCGAGTGCGCGGGCGAGGGTACGGCAGCGCCTATCCGCACAGCCGTGTGCCGCTGTGACGCGCGCCGCAGCGAAAAGACGAGCCTGCTGCGCGATTATACCCCTCTGCCCTTTGTTCCGGCCGATGCGGCCGAACGCGCACGCCGCTGCCGGGCGATTCTGGACATGCAGGCGGCCGGACTGCGGCAGCGCTTGCTGCACACGCGAGCGAAGCGCTGCGTAATCGGCATTTCCGGCGGGCTGGATTCGACGCTCGCGCTGCTGGTGACGGCTCAAACCTACGCGTCGCTGGGTATGCCGGCCTCGGACATCCTCTGCATCACGATGCCCGGCTTCGGCACGACCGCGCGGACGAAAAGCAACGCGCTGCTGCTTTGCGAGACGCTGGGCGTTTCCCTGCGCGAGGTGCCGATTGCCGACGCGGTGCGCGCATTTCTGTCCGAATAATCCGCACCCTCCGCCGCCAGACCGCGGCCGCAAAAAAAAAACAAAACGCCCTGCATACGGCGCAAAGGCGTATACCGCAGGGCGTCCCTATCCCCCAAAAAGCGGCAGCATGTCGTTATATGTTCACCCCGCCGCCTCCGACGCGTGGAAATCCGGCCTGTACAAGCAAGCCATCCCCCCCAAAAAGGGCGAGGTTCGACCCAAAGGCCGAACCTCTATCCTGTGCGAAGGATGCTTCGCTTTTCACGCGGAAACATTCTTCCAACGTCCCGGCGCGCGGAAGCGCGACCTGTTCGAGCCGGGCCGTCCCCCAAAAAGGGCTTAAAGCGCGGCTCGAAGACCGAACCGTTTTACTCCGTGCGTTCGCGGAAGGTGGCGCAGACCGTCTCGCCGCAGGTGCAGGCGGACGCGGGGCCGACCTGAATCTTGTCGGCGCAGCAGTAGCAGTCGCCGTCGTGATACGCGCAGCTGCACACCGCGCAGGAAATCCCCTTCTGGTGCTTGGTTTTGTCGGGTTTGTTGCCGTTCATACTCTTTTTTCCGTTCCTTTCCGTAAAAAAGTGCCGCAGTCTGCCCGCCGGCGGAAAAGCTCGGCTGTATTTTCGAAAAACGTCTGTACCGCCGCAAAACGGGGAACAGGCGCCGCGCAGACCTTGGGTTCTGCCGCGCTGCGGAATACCGCGTTCGCTTTCCCGCCCGGGCCGTTCGGCTTGCAGAGGGCGGAATCGTCCTCTTTTTTATATTCGTTCCGTTGCTTTCTGCCTGTTCATAGTCTGTCCCGCGCGTGTAGATTTATTCCCGTTTGAAGAAGGTGGTTTTTATTTCTGTTTTTGCAATCGGCGATTTGCATCTTTCGCTCGGCAGCGGCAAGCCGATGGATATTTTCGGTCCGGTTTGGGAAAACCATACCGAGCGGCTGCGCGAGAACTGGAACAAAACCGTCGCGCCCGACGACACCGTCGTCGTCCCGGGCGACATCTCGTGGGCGATGCATTTTGAGGAGGCGCGCGCGGATTTCCGCTTTATCGAATCGCTCAACGGCAAAAAAATTCTGCTCAAGGGCAACCACGACTACTGGTGGCAGACCAACGCCAAAAACCGCAATTTTCTGGAAAGCGAGGGGCTGCGCACCATCACGATCCTGTTCAACGACGCCGTGCGGGCGGAGGACTTCATCATCTGCGGCACGCGCGGGTGGTTTGTCGACAGCGCCTACTCACCCGAGGACGACAAGATCGTCGAGCGCGAGGCCGGACGCTACCGCCTATCTTTTCAGGCGGCGGAAAAGCTGCAAAAGCAGTACGGCGGCGAGATCCTCGCCTTCCTGCACTACCCGCTCTGCTACGGCGGCGTCACCTGCGAAAAGCTGGCGGCGGCCGTGGCCGAAAGCGGCGTCCGCCGCTGCTTTTACGGGCATTTGCACGGCGTTTCGCGCGCGCGGCTGCATTCTTCCTGCAAGGGCGTGCGGACCGAGCTGGTCGCGGCCGACTTCGTTCAGTTCACGCCGGTGCGCATTTTTCCGTGAAAAAGCGCTTGACAAACCGAAAAAGCTGTGTTATACTATATCAAACCGTTGAGGAAGAGTGAGTAGACCCTGTCCCTGTTCCCCCAGCGAGCCGCGGGCGGTGTGAGCGCGGCGGAAGACACGGCGGTCGAATGGACTTCTAAGGGCAATCGGAAACGTGCGGGCGTTCCCCGCGCGGAGTATGTGCGACGGAGCGGCCCCTCCGTAACGAAAGGGCGGCGTATGAGTTGTACGCGTGAGTGGGCGGCGCAAGCCGTCAAGCCAGGTGGCACCGCAGGATCTTTGCTCCTGTCCCGGCAAACAGTTTATTTGTTGTCGGGCGGGGGTTTTTCTTTTTGCTTCCGCACCGGCAGACGACGAAAGGAGAAACCGAAATGGCAAACACGATCCCCTACAAAATCTATCTCGAAGAAAGCGAGATGCCCAAGGCTTGGTACAACCTGCGCGCGGACATGAAGAACAAGCCCGCGCCGCTGCTGAACCCCGGCACGCTGCAGCCGATGACCGCCGCCGAGCTGAGCGGCGTGTTCTGCGGCGAGCTGGTCGAGCAGGAGCTGGACAACACCACCCCGTTCATCCCGATCCCGGAGGAAATCCGCGATTTCTACAAAATGTACCGCCCCGCGCCGCTCGTCCGCGCCTATTGTCTGGAAAAGAAGCTGGACACGCCGGCGAAGATTTATTACAAATTCGAGGGCAACAACACCAGCGGCAGCCACAAGCTCAATTCGGCCATCGCGCAGGCGTATTACGCCAAAAAGCAGGGTCTGAAGGGCGTGACGACCGAAACGGGCGCGGGCCAGTGGGGCACGGCGCTGTCGATGGCGTGCGCCTACCTCGGTTTGGACTGCAAGGTTTATATGGTCAAGTGCTCTTATGAGCAGAAGCCCTTCCGCCGCGAGGTGATGCGCACCTACGGCGCGTCGGTCACACCGTCGCCCTCGACCGAGACGGCCGTCGGCCGCAAGATTCTCGCCGAGCATCCGGGCACGACCGGCAGTCTGGGCTGCGCGATCTCCGAGGCGGTGGAGGTGGCCACGACCACGCCCGGCTACCGCTATGTACTCGGCAGCGTGCTCAATCAGGTGCTGCTGCACCAGTCGATCATCGGTCTGGAGACCAAGACCGCGATGGATAAATACGGCGTCAAACCCGACGTCATCATCGGCTGCGCGGGCGGCGGCTCCAATCTGGGCGGCCTGATTGCGCCGTTCATGGGCGAGAAGCTGCGCGGCGAGGCCGACTACCGCTTCATCGCGGTCGAGCCGGCGTCCTGCCCGAGCTTCACGCGCGGGAAGTTCGCCTACGACTTCTGCGACACGGGCATGGTGTGTCCGCTGGCGAAGATGTACACGCTCGGCTACGGCTTCATCCCCTCGGCCAACCACGCCGGCGGCCTGCGCTACCACGGGATGAGTCCGGTGCTGTCGCAGCTTTACGCCGACGGGCTGATGGAGGCGGTCTCCGTCGAGCAGACGAAGGTGTTCGAGGCCGCCGAGCAGTTCGCGCGGACCGAGGGCATCCTCCCCGCACCCGAGAGCAGCCACGCCATCCGCGCCGCCATCGACGAAGCGCTGCGCTGCAAGGAGACCGGCGAGGAAAAAACCATCCTCTTCGGCCTGACCGGCACCGGCTATT
>OLWB01000774.1_pt1 | contig 32385 bp, 35 predicted proteins | sample 1673331 | NCBI WGS metagenome assembly OLWB01 (sample SAMEA3178943, study PRJEB25190) | human gut metagenome | biome: human gut; feature: human-associated habitat; material: faeces | place: Austria | collected 2013
CCTCCCTCGATGAAGACGTCTATGGCGCGGCGAATGCGTGGCCAATCATCCCGCTGCGCGAATTCGGAGCTGGCGATCGCGTGGCATCCGCTCATCTGGAAGAGCCTGACGGCACGCATGACCACAGGGTCGATGCCTCTCGTCGCCGCATCTGTCTTCGCATCGGGATCCTCCCAGGCAAGCGCCATCACGGACGGAAAGAAGCGGGCCTCGCGCACCACACCCGCAAGCTTCTCTTCGGAGCGTACGCGTTCACAGTAACGGGGCTTTTCGTGCATGGCACATCCCGGGTTCTCACATGAAAAGCGCTCCCCAAAGGAGAGGACGTTGTCCATGACCTCGCCCACGAGCTCGTCGAAGACGTCACCCACATTGTCGTAATGGACGTAAAAGGTTGCCCTGCTAACCTTCGCCTTGCGGGAAAGCTCGCTCACGCTGATGTCCGTGAGGCTCTTTGTCTGCAGAAGGTCTGCCAACGCGTCTCGTATGCGCCGCTCGCAGTTTCTGAATCTCGCGTCTTCGGTGTTCGCCATAGCCCCTCTCCGGTTTCCTGGAGTTATCGTACAACTTGTACGATATTGTAAAGCAAGCAGAGACCTTATCTTCCAAAATGGATACAACGGAATATCAGAGAGCGAGGTGCCCCCGTGAAGGTGATGCAGAAGAACATGCTGGAGTTTATGGAAGAGGGCGACATGCGCTTTGTCATCCCGGCCTACCAGCGTCTTTATTCGTGGAACGAAACACAATGCGAGGAGCTCTGGCTCGACATATTGCGAGCCGCCCGTGGCAAGCACAATCACTTTCTGGGCACCGTTCTCTATAACGTTGCCTACGAGGGGGAGACGCCCGATCATATCGAGATTATTGATGGTCAGCAGCGCCTGACCAGTGTATCTCTCATCATCCTTGCCTTGGCAAGGCACCTGGAGTCCCATCCCCAGCCCAACGACGGCGATGCGATTGATGCTACGGCGCTCGTGTCGCGCTATCTCGTCCTGGGTGATGTCGACGAAAGGCCAATCACCAAGCTTCTCCCTTCGCATTATGATGCGGGTTCCTACGATGCTGCGATTAGAAGAGAAACCGGCAATCCCATGTCGTCTATCACGAAGAACCTCGCGTTTTTCCAGGAGAAGATGGCAGGGGATGATTTCGACCACGGGCAATTGCTCGAAGGCCTTCGCCGACTCACGACCATCTTCGTCGAGGTGGACGATTATCGCGATGCGCAGCCCATATTCGAAAGCGTGAATTCCAAGGGCGTGCCGCTTAACGTAGCGGATATGGTGCGCAATTACCTTCTGCTGACGGAAAGTCATGACGAGCAAACACGGCTGTTCGAGGAATACTGGAAGGTGAGCCAGGAGATGTTCGCGCCCGATCCCGGTTCTCTCAAACTCAACACGGGAATCAAAAGCTGGCTTGCCATTCGCCTCAAAGGCGCCCGCATTCAAAGCGCAGAGCAAACATACGCCTCGTTCAAGAAATACGTCGAAGATGTCTATCAGGGCGACAAGGAGCCCATCTTGCGCGAGCTTCGTGGCTTTTGCCTGATGTGGGCCGAGAATTACCGCTATCACGGAGTCAAGAAGTACAGGTCCGGGTCCGATTGGGCGAAGCTGGGAGCGCCAGCGCTCACGTCTGGCTACAAACTCAAGAAAGCGGACAACGAGGAATATGCAAGAGAGTTCCGCGAGAAGCTGCGCAATGCGGATTCCCGTTGGTAGCGTTGTTGATTCGTTAGGAGATGCGACATGATTGCTTCGCTCAAGTCGATTTTGGACATACTCGGAAAGCCGAATACGCAATATCTCGTACCCGTGTTCCAACGTGTCTACTCATGGGATCGCATGCAGCGCGAGCAGCTGTGGAAAGACATGATGAAAGCAGATTCCAGTGCGGATGGGCATTTTACGGGCTCATTCATCTACCGTCCTGAGGCCAGCGGAGCCTGTGGCGACTCTGATGCCCCATCTGGCCACATGAAGGTCGATTTGATCGATGGCCAACAGAGGCTTACCACGATTACGCTCATGCTCGTGGCACTTAGGGACAGGGTGCGCGACATGGGCAATGAGAGACGGGCAAACGAGATAGACGAGACGTACCTGCACGTTGCGCCTGGAGTACCCAAGCTCGTGCTCTCGGACGCCGATGCTCCAACCATGGCACACCTCGTCGATGGCGTTCCAGCTCCTGAGGAGGATGACCTGTCCCAGCTCCTCATCGAAGGATATGAGTTCTTCAGGGAGAAGGTCGAGGAGCCCTCCGTCGACGCCGATGCCGTCATGAGGGGACTCGACAGGCTGCGCGTGGTCGCGGTCGAGCTCGAAGAAGACGACGCGCCGCAGCAGGTGTTCGAGAGCCTCAATGCGAAGGGACGCCCGCTCTCGACAATCGACTTGCTCCGCAACGTCATCATGGCAAAGTACGGCGCGACCGAGCAGCAGAGGCTGTTTGATGTGTATTGGGCGCCCATTGACGAGGCGTTTCACCAATTTGGCGCCGAGCAAGACGTGTACCTCGACGCGGCGCTCCACGCCTGGGCCGAAAAACATGCCCCGAGCATACACGCATCCAAGCGCAGCGAGCTCTATCAGGCGTTCAGGGCTTATCTTGGGGGACACGATTCGATATCGCTCGAGGAATTGCTTAGGTCGATTAACGAAGGTTGCCTTGCCTTTGCCGCCGATCCCGGTTCCCCGGAGGCCAAGAAGCATCTGGACTGGGCCGTGGAAAAGCCCCAGGGGCTCATCTCCCAGAGCAAGCTCTTTGGCGACTAGCGCGAGAACCGCTACGCAGTCTCGCGTGGAGGACGCCTCGTTTCTCCTACTTCATAAAGTCGCATTTCTGGCAGTGCCTTGGGGTTTCGGCGCTCACCTCGCGATGGAAGAGCCCGGCCCACTGGCAGATGCTTTGCAGGATGGGCACTACGGACGCGCCCTTTTCGGTCAGGGAGTATTCCACGCGCGGCGGGATCTCGTCGTAGCTCCTGCGGTTCACGATGTCGGATGCCATGAGCTCCTTGATCTCGCTCGACAATACGGCATCGGAGATGTTGGCAAGCTCGTTTCGGAGTTCGCTGTAGCGAAGCGTGTCCTTTGCGGCCAGGACGCAGATGATGCGCGATTTCCACCGGCCGCCGAAAACGTCCAGTCCGTATTCCAGGGGCAGCGGATGTCCTTCTCCAGTTTGCGTTTGTGTGCCATGGCTTACGCTCCTTTGGCTTCTGTCGGCTACATGGATTTGAGGTGGCTGCGGAAGTGCGCAAGCCGCTCTTCGTCTGCGTTGGCGATTCTCGCATCGAGATACTCTAGCACCTGTTCCCTTTGCTGTGGGACGAGGGCGTTGAAGGGTGCCGTGTTGCCGATGTGGGCGCCCAGGAGAAAGGTCTCGTTTTGCAACAGCTCCACGAGCAGGCGCAGCTCGCGCAGGATATCCGTCTCGCTCGACGGGACGAAGGCGCCGCTCTCGATGTCTTCTTTGAGCGGGGAGCCAGGAAAGAGCGTGAGCGTGTGGATCATGATGCGCTTCGGGTTTGTCTTTCCGAACGTATCCACGGTTGCCCTGACGTTCTCCTCGTACCTGCCCGCTCCGGCTATGCCCGCTAGGTAGAACAGATCGTAGGTGATGCCCGCCTCGTCGAGACGTCTGCATTGCTCGACGATGTCGGCAGCAGTGTGTCCTTTGCGCATGAACGCGAGGGCGTCGTCCAGGCCGCTTTCGGCACCTATCGAGATATCGGATACGCCAAGCCGCGCCAGTTCCCGGAGCTCCTCGTCGCTTTTGCGCCCCACGTCTTCGATGCGGGCGAAGCATCCGATCGTGTGCACCATTGGCATGGAGGCACGGATGTCCTCGATTGTTTCGCGAAGGCGCTGCATCGGCAGGCAAAAGGCATTGCCTCCCGTCAGGAAGACGCGGTCTGGTTCCTTCCACGACGACCGCGTGAGCTCCTCGATGTCAGCGCGAACCTCGTCTTCGGGCGAGATGGCGAACGTGGACCCCTTGAACATTGTGCAGAACCTGCACTTGTTGTGCGAGCATCCCTGAGCGACCTGCAGCATCGCCTCGGTCTGCTCGAACAGCGGCCGCCAGTACGCTCCTTCGGAATAATGCATGGAAATCATCCTCCCTTGTCCATTGGCAGCTTCGCAGAGCATCCCCCAAAAATCCAGTAACTAGTAAAAACATGAGTGACTAATCTTTTGCCCCATATCTCGAAATCCGTTTGATGCTCTTATAGAGTTCGCCTTGTCAAAACCAGTGTCGAGGCACTTCGGAAAGGGGACGGACATGGCAGTGAAAGCGTACCTGGAAGCGATCATGACCATCGAGCCGGAGAATCGCGCAGCGGCCGCGGAGGTCTACACGACCTATCGCCAGCCCTTCTTAGACGACATCGAGGGGGCGCTCACCAAGGAGCTCTTGGTGCGTGACGAGGACGTGCAGGTGATCCACGGATTCGACAGCATGGAGCATGCGAAGGCATACCTCGAGAGCGACTTGTTCACGAGCAAGGTCGCCCCGGGCCTGCAGCCGCTTTGGGCAGCCGATCCCGATATCCGCTTCTACGAAGTTGCATAGAGAAGGCGCGCCTGGAGAAATCCGGGCGCTTCTTCGATTGGACGAACTCGTCTGGTGGTGCAAGCCGATGAGAGCAGGGAGTTGCTATGGATACAATGAAGCTGGCGGTGCCGACGATGGGCAAAGCCGGGCTCAAGAGCAAGCGTAGCGGTCACTTTGGACGTTGCGATTGCTTTACGATCGTCGAGATGCGCGAGGGGGACATCCTTGCCATCGAAGAGCTCGACAATCCCAGTCACGAGGAAAACGGCTGCCACAGGCCAGTGATGCTGCTGCAGGATGCCGGTGTCGATGCGATTGTCTCGGCTGGAATGGGAAGTCGGCCCATGGATGGCTTTGCGAAGGCGGGCATCGCAGTGTACTTCGATGCGGAGGCGGAAACGGTCGGAGACGTTGTAAATAGGGTCGCCAATGGCGATGTGGCACTAATGACGTCCGAAAACGCATGCCATCACTAATCAGCATTCACCTAGAAAGGATAGAGACATGAAGACTACCGCAAAGGCAATGACCGTGAAGAGCCCGGAGGGGCTCAAGACGACCACGTCGGTAAGGGAATTCGAGGTCGCATGTGACGAGCCCGTCGAGTCGGGCGGCACGAACCTGGGCATGAACCCCGTGGAGCTCCTGCTCGCAAGCCTGGGAAGCTGCATGACCATCGCGGCGTTCTACCTTGCTCCCGCGCAGGGCATCAACGTGAGCGCGTTTAGCGTCGAGCTCGAGGGAGACGTCGACCCCGATGGCTTCATGGGACTCAACCCGGACGTGCGCAACGGCTTCTCTGAGATCCGCATAACGCCACACATCTCGTGTGACGCCCCTGCCGATAGGGCCCGTGAGTTCGTGGAGTTGGTGGCCAGCCGATGCCCCGTACATGATACCTTGTCACATGGAACCAGTATTGTCTGCGAAAGCATCGTCGTGGAGTAAGGGCGACGTTGCGAGAAAGGAGGCGGAATGGAAGCATGTGACACGCAACCGGCTCTCCGGCAAGGTGACACGTTCGAATCCATCCGAAAGGAGATGCTCTCGGATCTGTATTGGGTGAGGTTCTTTGCCCGCCCGTGCTGTCCCGCCCCCGATGCCCAGGGTGCCATGAAGATGCTTGATCGATTGAGCGCGGAAGTCGAGTCAAGGGACGACTTCTCGCCATCCGAGGTCGAGGAGCTTATCGCGATTATTGACCGAAGAAGAGAGTGGTATCCGACGTCGGGCATATGCAAAGGCTAGACGAACGTGAGGTACAAGACATGGCGAAGATGCCGCAAGACTGCATGGACATGATTAACAACGTATACGCTGCTGCTGTTGCCACGGCAGATGCGGATGGCGTTCCAAACGTTGTTTGCTGCTCGATGAAGCAGGCCTACGATGACGAGACCGTGATGATCTCCGACCAGTACATGCGCAAGACGCTCGCGAACGTGGAGGCAGGCTCCAAGATGGCCGTGAGCGTGTGGGACGAAACGCATGGGTATCAGGTGAAGGGTTCGGTAACGTACGAGAACGAGGGCGAACGCTACGAGGCCATAGCCGCCCAGGTGCATCAGATCTTGAGCTCCATGGGCTACGATTTCTACTCCAAGGGCGTATGCTGGCTGCATGTGGAGGAGGTCTACTCGCTCACTCCCGGTGACGATGCGGGCGCGCGGATTTGCTGATAGCGAGGCAGCGTTCTTTGAGTACTTATCTCATGTTGGTGCTGAGTATTAGCGTAAATGGCAACTTGAGGTGACCAAATGAGTGGGCGAATGACAATATGGCTCGTCTACCTGCTCATGTCCGCTCGTTCGAAAAAAAGCTCCGCCATTTGACGGAGCCTTCATCTTTAAGTGGTGGAGATGAAGGGATTCGAACCCTCGGCCCCCACGTTGCGAACGTGATGCTCTCCCAGCTGAGCTACATCCCCACTAGATACGGCGCGCAACGGCGCGCGGGTAAGGATTATAGCGCATTTCCCGCGAGCGGGAAGGGGCATTGCCGCTGCTTTATGCGATAATACCCCCATGCAAACACGCAATAACATATTCCGCATACTCATCATCCTCTGTGTCGTTCTCTTCGTCGGCGTCATTGCCCAGCAGTTTTACATTTCGCATGTCGAGACGAGCTATGCAAAGTCAGGTGACGAGCTCGAGCAGCTCCAGGCCGATGTTGCCGCCGCTACCGAGCAAAACGACACGCTGCAGCAGCGAGTGAAGGACACGTACACCGCTTGGCGCAATGCCCAGGGCCGGCTCTCGCTCTTTGGCGATAAATCCGGAAAGGTGGCGTATCTCACCTTCGATGATGGTCCGTGTGATGCTCTCACGCCCAAGAACCTCGAGATTCTCAAGCAGAAAGGCGCCGTCGCCACGTGGTTTTGCCTGGCAAACGACGAGCTGTACACCTATCTCAACCTTGACTTGTGCAAAGATATCGAAGCGCAGGGGTCGGTCGTCGGCATACACGACTGGGATCAGGATGACTCGTACAGCTACTACAAGGGCAGCGTCGACAATTACTTCACGAGTGACTTCGACAAGGCCAAGGCCAAACTCGAAGCGGCCGTTGGGCATGAGATCAAGATCACGCGCTTTGCGGGCGGCAGCCTCACCATCGGCTACTACAATCCCGAGATTGGCAAGGCGCTTCCTCGCGCCATGCTCGAGCGTGGCTACCAGTACTTCGACTGGAACGTCCTTGCCGGTGATAGCGAGCCCTCGCAGTTCGTGAACGGCTCGACACCCAAGGACAAAATCGTGAGCAACGTCTTGAGCGAGGCGGAGTTCTTCGCGAAGACGGATTCTCCCATTTGCGTGCTCATGCACGACAATCCGGGAAAGAACACGACGACTGAGGCCCTGCCCGAGATTATCGACGGCTTGCGCGCACTCGGATACGAGTTCAGGACGCTTGACTACGATTCCCCTGGCTTCTACCAGGTGGTGATTACCGAATGACCTACTCGCGCGGACAATATGACGATGGGTACGGGCGCGACAGGCGTCCTCGCCGTGATGCGCCCGAATATGGCGAGCGCCGTGCGGGAAGCGGGTCAAGCCGTTATTCGCGTTCATCCGAGCGCTATGCCCGCCACGCTTCGGACAATAGGAACGAAGGTCGCACTGCGCGCTCACAATCCCGTACAGACCGGAAGCGGCGTGACGATGCGCAGCAGGCACGCCGACGCCCGGGGCAGGATGGCAGGTACGATTCCGCTCGTGATGCCCAGAGGGCGCCAGCGCGTTCAAGGCAACGCGACGGCATGCGTGACGTTGCATATGATCGTCGCGACGAGCGTGGTGGCCGGCAGCGTGACACGCGAAGCAGGCAAGCGCGCGATGCCCATGCGGGTTCGCGTGCAGGTCAGCGTAACGTCGCCCAGGCCAACCAGTACAGCAGGGATCGCTACGTCAGCCAGCCTGGTCAGCAGCGGGGCGCTTCCGTGAGTCAGCAGAACTACGCCAAGGCCCGGCGTGTCAAACCGGTCGATCCACGAGCCCTCCTCGCGGCCGCCGTCATTGCCGTCGTTCTGGCCGTCGTCATCATCGTTCGCTTCGTTCTCTTCGGCGGTACGGCCAGCGAATACGGGGTCGCGAAGGCGGCCATCGATCAGCAGCAGTCGCAACTCACCGAGCTCCAGACCTCCAATGAGGATCTTCAGGCTCAGATAGACTCCATGCAGGGTCTCATCGAGCGATATGACAACTCCGGAAAGAAGTAGGGTTTCCCAAAACCTCTCATCGTCTACTCCACGATTTCGGCCGCTTCCTCGGCTTCCAGGGGCGTGAGCTCGCCTTCCGGCGTCTTGCGTGCTGCCCGGATCATGTCGATGGCGACGAGCGCGAGCCCGCACCAGATGCACGCGAAGCAGATGCCGTGGGCAAACGTGAAGGTCTCGCCGTTGACGAACACGCCGCATAGCAACGCGATCGTGGGGCTCACGTACTGCATGAAGCCCAAGATGGTCAGGGGGATGGAGTTTGCCGCCGTCGCGAACAGGATGAGCGGAACGGCCGTGACCGCACCGCCCAAGATGAGAAGCCCCGTCGTGCTCCATCCCGCAGCGCTCGTCACGTCGCCGAGGAACCCATGACTTCCCGTCACGAACGCAAGCGCGATGGCAAAGACGATGGCCACGGGTGTCATGACGGCGCTCTCCACGGCAATGGCCTCGACGGCCGGATAGCCGCCCTTCTTCTTGATGGCGCCATAGACGCCAAAGCTCACGGCGAGGTAGATTGCCAGCCACGGGAAGCTTCCGTAACTGATCGTGAAGTACAGGATGCCGATGCAACAGAGCGCGACGGCAATCCATTGCAGGGGCGAAAGGCGCTCCTTGAATATGACGAGACCCAGTAAGATGGAGACGAGCGGGTTGATGTAGTAACCGAGCGATGCTTCCACAATATGGTCTATGTGAACGGCAAATATGTACGTCCCCCAGTTGGACGTGATGATGATGGCGGCGGGAATCAGGTAGCACAACGCGCGCTTGTCCTTGAGCAACGAAGTGAAGTTCCATCGGGCGATGAGACAGATGATGGCGGTGAGCGCGAAGCACCAGATGACGCGCTGCGCCGTGACCTCGAGCGGGTCGACATGGTCGAGTAGCTTCCAGTATAGGGGAAATAGGCCCCAAAGCAGATAACACCCGATGCCTGCCGCTATGCCCTGTCGCGTTCGCTTTCTGATGTCGCCCACGTTGTGATTCATGGACGTGATTATAGCCAGCAAGGCATATGCGCGTAAGGACTTCCGTAAACGAAAGATGGCTTGCCGGATATCGTTATGTTTGCGCGATCCAGTCGAATATCTCGCGCACGCGCGGCGCGGCGTCCTCGCGCACGAGCAGGTAGAACGTCTTGGTGGCGGCGGGATGGTCGATGGGGATGCGCACACGGTCGGGTAGCAAACCCCGTTGCATGGGGATGTCGGTCACGAAGACCGGCATCGTCCCTGCTTCGGCAAGTTGCGTGAAGACCTCGCGGTCCTTCTGAATCACAAAGTGCGAATGTGGCATGAGTCGCTTATGCATATCATGCCAAATGCCAATGTCCTCGAGCAGGAGAAAGTCGACGCCGTCGATATCCTCGAACGTGACGTACGGATATCCGGCGAGCGGATGGTCGGCTGGCACGGCGATGGAAAGTGTCTCGGTCATGAGCCGCGTGTTCGCTATTACGGGTAGAAGGAAGGGTTTCTGCGATATGCCGAAGTCGATGCTGCCATCCAGGACGCGACGCTCGATTTCCTCCTCGCCCAGCATTTCCGAGTTGAATACGTCGGAGGGAAATCGCTCGACGATGCGCGCCGTCAGGTTCCACAGGGGAGCGGGTGCGCAGGTCCCGACGCGCAGAGTGCGGGCACGGCGCTGCGCCTCATCGACGGCATCTTGGAGCAACTGTACCTCGCGTAGAACGTTTCTGACGTGCGCGACGGCCGCGCGTCCCGTCTCGTTGAGGCGGACACTGTTCTTCTGCCGGTCGAAGAGTTGGGCGCCGAGCTCTGACTCGAGCCGCTGAATCGATCGACTGAAAGCCGATTGCGAGAGGTTGCATGCGTTGGCGGCGGCCGACATGGTGCCGTGCTGCGCGAGCGCCTCGAGTTGCCTGAGCTGATTGATATCCATGAATGTCACCTTGCGTTTCATGCATAGCAATTTGCATGATGGGAATTGTACTTCATGGTTACACGTGCCCACAATTGAGATATGAAATAGAATTCGTTATCACGTTATTGCATGCTATGCATATTATGCTCAGGAATAGCCGAGAAGTTGAAAGGAAGCATCATGGCAGTGAAGCAGACGGCAGGAAGAGACCAGTTAGGCGATTTCGCCCCGCAGTTCGCACAGCTCAACGATGACGTGCTCTTTGGGGAGGTGTGGGCGCGCGAGGACGAGCTCGACCTCAAGACACGCTCCATCATCACCGTGACTTGCCTCGTGAGTAAGGGGCTCGTTGACACGTCGTTCCAGTACCATCTCGCCAGTGCCAAGGCAAACGGCGTGACCAAGGAAGAGATGGCGGCAATTCTGACGCAGCTTGCGTTCTGCGCCGGTTGGCCCAATGCCTGGGCGGCGTTTCGCATGGCGAAGGAGGTCTACGATGACTAACGCAGGCAAGGTGACCAATCCCCTGTTTGGCCTGGGGAAGCCTAACGATGCGTTCGCGCAATACTTCATCGGCGAGTCGTTCCTAAACCCCCTGACCGACCCCGAGAAGACCATCTTCCTCGCTAATGTCACCTTCGAGCCGGGCTGTCGCAACAACTGGCATATCCACCACGCTGACAAGGGCGGAGGCCAGATCCTGCTGTGCACGGACGGTCGCGGCTGGTGCCAGTTCTGGGGTGAGGAAGCCCGGGAGTTGCATCCGGGAGATGTCGTGTTCATTCCCGCCGGCGTCAAGCATTGGCATGGTGCGGCGAAGGACAGCTGGTTTTCGCACGTCGCCTTCGAGGCGCCGGGTGAGGGTTGCTCGAACGAGTGGCTCGAGCCGGTCGACGGCGAGGCCTATGACGTGCTGCCATAGGCCGGCGCTTGGTTCCTAGCACGTCCTTCCTATGGCCTCGCGCCAACCCGCGAGCAGCTCCTCGGCGTATGCCGGCTTCATTTGCGGGGCAAAGACGCTGTCCGTCGCGCGTAAGGCACGTAGCTCGTCGACCCCGTTCCAGAAGCCGCTCGTGAGGCCTGCCAGATATGCCGCGCCTAGCGCCGTGGACTCGATGTTCACGGGGCGCTGGATTTGCGTCTGCAGTATGTCGCTTTGGAATTGCATGAGAAAGTCGTTTTCCGAGGCGCCACCATCGACGTTGAGCTGCCTGATTTTGAGTCCGGCGTCGGCCTGCATGGCGCCCGCCAGGTCATGTATCTGGTAGGCGATCGCCTCGAGAGCCGCACGTACGATATGGGTGCGATTCGTTCCGCGGGTAAGGCCGTAGATGGCTCCGCGGGCCTCGGGCTTCCAATAGGGGGCACCCAGACCCGTGAAGGCGGGGACGATGTAAACGCCGCCCGTATCCGGGACGCTCTCGGCGAGCTGCTGGGATTCCGCCGGCACCTGGAGGATGCCGAGCTCGTCGACGAGCCATTGCACGAGGGCGCCGGCCATGAAGACGCTTCCCTCGAGTGCGTACTCGGCATGCTCCACACCCGGGGCCGATGCCGTGATTGTCGTGACAAGCCCGTTCTTCGACGTGACGGGGGTGTTTCCGGTATGGAGGAGCATGAACCCACCCGTGCCGTAGGTGTTCTTGGCCTGCCCCGCTTCGAAGCAACATTGCCCGAAGAGCGCGGATTGCTGGTCGCCCGCAGCACCGCAAATGGGGATTCCCGCCGGAATGTTCGGATAGTCGGTCACGCCGAAGGAACTCGCGCTCGGGCGAACCTCGGGCATTATCTGCGCGGGAATGTCGAACAGGTCGAGCAATTCCTGGTCCCAGCGAAGTTCGTGGATGTCGAACAGCATCGTGCGGCTCGCGTTGGTGACGTCGGTGGCATGTACCTTGCGGCCCGTAAGGTTCCAGATGAGCCAGCTGTCGACGGTTCCGAAGAGCAGGCGACCCTCATCAGCAAGGGCGCGTGCGTCTTCCGTGTTGTCGAGCAGCCACTTGATCTTGCTTGCCGAAAAGTACGCGTCCGGCCGCAGGCCGGTCGTGCGGATGATCTTCTCGATGACTTCCGGACTCGAACAGAGCTCCTCGATAATGGGCGCGGTGCGCCGGCATTGCCAGACGATGGCGTTTGCAATGGGACGACCCGTCTCGCGATCCCACAGCATGGTCGTCTCGCGTTGGTTGGTGATGCCGATGCTGTCTATGTCGCCTGCTGTGAGGGCATGCGAGGTGAGCAAGTCGGTGAGCGAACCCAGTTGCGAGAAGATGATCTCCTGGGGGTTTTGCTCGACCCATCCTGGCTGCGGATATATCTGGGGAAACTTGCGCTGAACGGAATCGACGAGCCGTCCGTCATGGTCGATGAGGACGGAGCGCGACGATGTCGTCCCCTGGTCAAGGGCGATGACGTACCTGCCGCTCATCGGGCACCTCCGCTCAAATGTCCGTCAAGCCAGGTGAGCACGTCGTCGTAGACGACCTGCGCATCCCTTTCGTTCAGTATTTCGTGGCGCATTCCCTCGTAGATGCGCACCTCGACGTCCCTTATGCCAGCTTCGCGTGCCATTGCGGCGACTTTCCTGACACCTTCTCCCATCGAGCCGACGGGATCTTCGGCCCCTGCGATGAAGAGCAGGGGAAGACTCTGCGGAATCGCCCGGAAGGTTTTGGGATCGCATGACTCGCGCGTGAGTGCCGTGAGCGTCGCATAGCCGCCCGCGGGGAACATGAAACCGGATTTCTCGTCGGCGAGGTAACGGTCGACGTTTTCCTCGTTTGCCGAAATCCAATCCGCTTCCGTGCGTGGGTCGTCGATGACCCTGTTAAAACCGCCCGCTGCCATGGAGTCCAGCAGCTTGCTTTCGTAGCCCTTTCCCCGGATGGCGGCAATGACTCGGGATAGCATGTTTCCGGCCTTCGAGACGATAGGCGCGACATACCCCGTGCCGCATAGTATGGCGCCGGCAAGCCTGTCGCCATGGCGCGCGATGTAGTCGCGCATGATGTAGCTGCCCATCGAGTGCCCGAAGACGAAGTAGGGAAGACCAGTAGGCGTGTGAGCCAGCATGTAGGAGCGCATGCGATGAACGTCCTCTATGAGATGGTTAGCTCCGTTGCGGGGATCGAGCTCGCCCCAGGAGGTGGATTGCGAGACGCTTTCGCCATGCGCGAGGTGGTCGTAGCCTCCGACGATGAACCCCTTGCTGGCCAGAAAGCGCGCGAAGTCGTCATAGCGCTCGATATGCTCGGCCATGCCGTGGGCGATCTGGATAATACCGCGGGGACTGGCACAGCCCTCGTCGCGCCAGATATAGCCGTGGATGGTCGTCTCTGCGTCGGTGCTCGGAAACGAAACGGGCTCTTGCGTGATGGTATCGGCCATGATGCCTCCCAGATGACGTTCGTCCTATACGATATTATAATCGCGCTATGGAACGAAGGCCTAACAAAGCACGCAAGCAAGGCGCAATCGCACGACTGGTGAATCATTGGATCGACCGTCTCGTCGGTGCAGCCTCGCAACGTTCCTTTTCCGGACAGGAAGAGCAGTACTCGTCCCATCAGACCACTCGTGACTTCATCTTCAACAGCCTCGGCATCGGCGTGTGGGGCGTCGTGTTTCCGCTGCTCACCATCGTCATCACGCAGCTCGTCGGTGCCGACCAAGCCGGCATTTTCTCCCTTGCCTTCGTGACCGGCACCCTGCTCATGATTATCGGCAATTACGGCGTGCGCACCTATCAAGTGTCGGATATCGACGAGGACCATTCCTTTGCCGACTACCAGATTAACCGCATCATCACCTGCATACTCATGGTCGTGGCGGGCTACGTCTATTGTTGCATTCGCGGCTACGAGTCCGACATGTTCGTCATCAGCATGGGCGTGTACCTGTACCGCATGGTCGACGCGCTGGCCGATGTCTACGAGGGGCGCCTACAGCAGGTCGACAAGATGTATCTCGCGGGCATCTCGCAGGCATTTCGAAGCGCTGTCGTGCTCGTCGTGTTCAGCATCGTCCTCTTTGTCACGCGCAATCTGGGGTTCTCGTGCATCATCATGGCAATCGTCGCGGCGGCAAGCCTGCTTGTCCTGACGGTGCCTCTCGCGTACATGGAGACACCCAAGTCGCGCCGCTGGGATATGGGCGGCGTCGTCAACCTCTTCAAGCGCTGCTTCCCGGTCTTCGTGGCCCTCTTCCTCTACTGCCTCATCGACAACATGCCCAAGTTCATGATGGAAGGGCCGCTTTCCTACGATAACCAGCTCTACTTCAACGTGCTCTACTTCCCGGCCCAAGGTATTCTCCTCACGGCAAGTCTCATCTACAAACCGCTCTTGCTGCGCCTTGCCGCGGCCTGGGAAAACCCAGACGAGCGTCGTACGTTCAACATCATCATGATGGCGGTGTTCGGCGCAATCGTCGTCATCACCGCCTTCAACCTCATCATCATGAACTGGATTGGCGTGCCCATCATGAGCGTGCTGTACAACACGGATTTCGAGCAGTTCAGGGTCCTCATGAACCTCATGATCGTCGCCGGAGGCATTACGGCGGCCATCGACTTCATCTACCAGATCATCACCGTCCAGCGTCGGCAGAACAGTGTCGTGAAGCTCTACCTCATTACGTTCGCGTTCTCGACCGTGGCTTCGTTCGTGCTCATCAACTCCATCGGCCTCATGGGGGCGGTCATCACCTATCTTGCCGAGATGTGCCTGCTGCTCGTTTTGGTCACGCTGCAATTCGCGAATGTCAGCGTGAATGCGCGCAGGCGGCCTCGCAGGATCGAGGGACCGTCCAGCCGGTTCTGGGGGTAGGCCATGCGGGAGTCGCAATCGAGTGTCCCCGTCTTGCTCATGGTCTCGGGTGGGTCGGACTCCACGGCCCTGCTCGAGCTCGTCTGCGCCTATGCTGCAGGCGAGGGCTCCGATGACGGGCTCTTCGCGATGCTCGCGGACGAGCTTCCCGCGCCTGACCGCATCGCGCCCTTCGTCTTGCATGTGAACCACATGCTGCGCGGGGCGGATTCCGATGCCGACGAGCATTTCGTGCACGGCCTTTGCGAGGGGCTTGGTGTTCCTTGCGAGGTGCAGCGTGTCGATGTCGGCACCCTTGCGCGCTCGCGCAGGGGAGGCATGGAAGCCGTCGCACGCGAGGAGCGCTATCGTCTGGCGTCGCTGGCGCTGGAACGCGCCTGCGTCCAGGCGGGTGCCGAGGACGGGCTCATCTGCACTGCGCATACGATCGACGATCGCGTCGAGACCTTCTTCATGCGTGCCTTGGTGGGAACGGGCCCCGGGGGGCTTGCATCCATCCCGCGCGTTCGTGGCAGGCTGCGCAGGCCCTTGCTCGACGCGTCACGCGAGCAACTGCGCGATTGGCTGAGAAGACGGCATCCGGGCACGCCCGATAGCGCGCTCTGGCGTGAGGACGAGACGAATCTCACGGGCGACAACTTTCGCAGTCAGGTACGTCGTGAGCTCGTCCCCGTGCTTCGCGAGTTGCGTCCGGGGTTCGAGCGCTCGCTCGCGCAGACCATGGACCTCATCGCCGATGAGGACGAGACGTTACGATGCCAGGCGGATTCGATTGCCTACCGGACGCTCACGTGGGATGGCGATGTCGCGTCGGTGCCCATCGAGGCGTTGAGCTTGCTCGACCGCTCCATGGCTCGACGAGTCCTGCGCGCTTACCTGCTCGTGGTCAATCCCGACGCGCGACTCGAGGCGGGCCAGATCGACCGTGTCCTCGACGGGCTCGAAGACGAGGATTTCACGACCGAGACCTCCGGTGGTCTGCGCGTGAGCACATCGGGTGACGCGCTCGTCATCCGCAAAGCGCAATAGGCAGTGAAGCATCAGACAAAAGTGGCTCGGCCACTTTTGTCTCATTTTCCTTATCGTACGATGATGTCTGCACATCCCGGGGCCGAGGCGGTTACCGCCTGGAAGGCTTTGGGAGAGACGTAGGAGACGAGCACCGTGCCGGAGTCATCGGTGACCTCGACGGTCGAACCCGCGCTTCCGCTCAGGCGCTCCATGAGGTGCGCCTGCGTGCCGCCGGTGAAGTCCTCGGCCATGGCGGCGCTGCCCATGAGGATGACGTTGCCGCCGTTGACGGTCGCCCCGTACTCGTAGTCAAGGCCGCTGTCATCGGAGTTCGAAGCACCGTTCACGAACACGGTTCCGCCGTTGATCTCGATGTAGCCATTGGAGTCCAGGCCATCTCCGTCGGCGTTCACGACGAGTGTGCCGCCGTTGATCTGGATGAGGCATTCCTCGCTCGCGCCGGGCATCGTCATGTCGCCTCCCTGTCGGCCGGGGCCAGTCCCCTCCTGCGGGCCTTGCGCGTCCTGAGGCCTGTCACCTTGTCCATCAGGCGGAGTCATCCCATCCTGGGGGCGTTCGCCCGCATCGCCTTGGGGCCTTGTGGGAGGAATGCCCTCGTCTCCCTGCGTCATGGCAGGAGACTGGTCGCCCTGGGGCATGGCGGGCGGTTGACTGTCTTGGGGTGCGGCACCTTGCGATGCGTCGTCCGTGCTCGTCGAGTCCTCGGCGGCCGATGCGTTCACGCCGTCGTCGCTTGCCACGATGCTGGTCTCGCCACCATGCACGAAGATCTTCTCGGCTTCGTAGCCCTCCACGCAGCTTTCCACGTCTACCGTGCCATCGGCGATGTAGAACAGGTATTCCGAGTGAAACGCGTCATCCCCCGCGTTCACGGTTATGTTCCCTCCGCCAATCTTGATGGCGTCGTTGCCGCGCACGGCATCCTCGACGCTCGTGATGACGATGGTGCCGCCGGTGATGACCGTGTCGTCCTTGGAGGCGATGGCATGGCGGTAGTTGCCGGTCACCTCGAGCACACCCGACCCGTTGATGGTCAGGTCGTCCTTGGAGTACAGCGCGGCGTACGGCTCGTCCTCTCCTTCGGCAAGGGCGTAGCTCGCTCCGTCCGAAAGCACGTTGGTCGAGCCATCGGCAAGCGTGAGGAAGACCTTGTCGGCTTGGTCGATCTGAATGGCGGGACCGTCCTCGTTGTGGATGGTGACGCCGTCGAGTACGATCTGCGCCTTGTCGTCGTCACCCGGCAGGTTCACCACGACCTGGCCGTCGGCTAGCGTGCCAGAGACGACATAGGTTCCATCGGCCGATATGGTGACGGTCGATCCGTCGGCCGTGGCGCCTTCGCCCGTGACGGAGGCACCCGAGCCGTCAAGCACGATCTTGGTGGCGCTTGCCTCGTCGTAGCTGGGGTCGCGATCACGATCGGTGAAGCGGAGCTGCTCCTCGATCGTCTTGTCGCTCGAGCTTTGTTGGTCCTGGTCCGTCCCGGATGTCGAGCATCCGGCGAGGCCGATGACGAGCGCCATGCTCGTCAGGGCGGCGATTATCCTCTTCATCTAGAGCACCTCCTGGGTCTTCGGCGCATAGCCGAGCGAAATCTTCAGGTTGCCGTTGAGGCAACGCAATTCGTCGATGAGCGCCTTTTCGAGCCCTTGCTCCTTGAGGCGCAGCATGTACTCGAGCTGGAACAGGCTCCCCATGTTCGTCGTCTGCACGTTCATGAGCTTGTATTCGGTGGCGTACTGTCCGAGGGCCTCCTCGAAGACGCCATCGTATTCGAGGTCCTCGGGGATGGTGATGCGCAGCATCTTGTCGGGTTCGTGCGGTTTGCCAAAGGGCGTCATCACGTAGATGACGTTCACGATCGCCACGATCGCTGTGAACACGACGGCGAGGATGATGAATCCCATGCCGGTGGCAAGGCCGATGGCCATGGCGAGAAACACGCTTCCGATGTCCTTGGCACTGCCGGGAATCGAGCGGAAGCGCACGAGGTTGAACACGCCCATGACGGCGATGCCGACGCCCAGGTTTCCGTTTACCAGCGTGATGACCATCTGGACGATGAGTGGGAGCAGGGCAAGCGTTACCACGAAGTTCTTGCTGTGGTCGTGGCGAAACATGTAGACGAAAGCGCAGACGATGCCAAGCACGATGGAGGCAAGGCAGCAGACGAGAAACTCGCCCGAGGTCACTTGCGACGCGAGTGACTGCGAGTTGGCGTAAATGGACGTGAGCGCGGAATCAAGCATGGGCGGCTTTCCTTTCTTCATGACGCGCGGCGGACATGCAGGCGGCCGCACCGTACTTCGAAAACGACTGGGGGTAGACGTGCAGCGAGCTCAGGGCATCGGTGATCCAGTGGGGAAGCGACGTGCTCGCCTTGAGCTCCATCACCGAGACGGTGGGTTCGAGAATGGGGCGGGCGACCGGATCTTCCGCCGCGAGGTCGATGTAGCAGAGCTCGTCATCGAAGGTGATGCGAGGCTCATCGGCTTCGCCTTGGGGAGCCCAGGCCACGCGCCAGCAGAGTATGGCTGCGGACGGCTCGAGGCTGTCGTAGCGCCCGAGCGCCGCCTCTATCTCGTGGGCGATCTGCGCGTCAATCGAAGTGGAACAAATGGACGGGTCGATTGGTCCACTTGACTCCCCACCGCATCCATCATCCTCTGCAAGCGGATACGTCGTCATCGCCGCTTCGTAGGAAGCGCCGTGCGCGAGGGCCCATGCACCCATGAGCGACATGCGCACGCGTCGCTTGTAGACAATCCCCTTGTATTTCTTCTTGAGCTCGAAGAAAACGGGAATTGCGAGGAGCATGTCACCGTAAAAAGCCCGCGCGGCGACAAGACCGTGTTGACATAGGAAGACAAGCGCCGTGCCGTCTTCTTGCCCGTAGGCTCGTATGCGCAGCTTCTCCTTGTACACGGGCTTTTCCAGCGACCGCGCGATGATCGAGCGGTCGGGCGTGTCGAGATACACGCTCGTGACAAGCGTTCGACCGTAGTCGTCAGGCGACATGAATTGCCGGGCCGCCGCCTCGATCGTCTGCCTCTGCGTTGCGTCTATCAGGTACTTCTTCTCACGTCGTTTGAACACGCTCGTTATCATCACGTCTTCCTCTCCGTGTCTTCGGGAGGAGATGATAGGGAGGCAACATTGAACGAAGATTGAATCTTCGCGTGTCGCGCGATTTCGCTATTTCGCGGGGATGTGTACCGTGAAGGTTATGACGAGGTCCTGCTCGTCGAGGATGGCCTCGATCATCCCGCCATGTGCGTCGACGATGCTTCGCGCGATGGCAAGGCCGAGTCCGTAGTGCGAGCCCGTCTCGTCATCCGTCTCGCCCGTACGGGCCTCGTCGCTGCGTGTGAAGCGCTCGAAGAACGAGGTCTTCCGCAGGCGCTCGACCTCCTCGGGTCTCACCGCGTTGCCTACCGTGATTTGGACGCCATTGCTCGTCCGCTCGAGCGATAGGGTCACGAGCGCATGTGGTGCTCCGTGGCTCATGGCGTTGTCGAGCAAAATGGCGACGAGGCGCGAGAGCTCGGCTGCATTGCCCCTGATTTCGACATCACTTGCGATCGAGCTCTCGAGGCGCATGTCACGCTCGAAGGCGATGGGCTCGTGCGAGAGACATTCCGCCTCGACGAGACGGCTCAGGTCCACCATCTCGCGTGTCATCGCCTTGCTCTCGGTGCGGGCAAGTTCCAGGAGCTGCGTGACGAGTATTCCCATTTGCTCGTTTTCGTGGCGGATGTTCGCGAGCCAGGGGTTGTCCCCCACCTCGCGTTGCAGAAGCTCGGCGTTCGCCTCCATTACCGCGACGGGCGTCTTGAGCTCATGTCCGGCATCCGAGATGAAACGACGCTGTGCCTCGTATGCTTGCTGCATGGGTCGCACGATGCGCCCGGCAAGCCAACGGGCCACGAAGAAGAGCAGCACGAGCATGACGAGTCCCACGATGAGCGTGTAGCGAAAGAGCGTTCCCATGCTCTCGGTCACGAGGGTGTTGTCCATGAACGCGACCAGCGTGTAACCCACGGTACGTTCCACGGCGAACATGAGCGAACCTTCCAGCCCACTGCGCGTGTTCTTGTCCAGGGCGTCATGCGCGAGGTCAATGAGCTCGCCGACCGTATAACCGTTTGCGTTGATGCTCTCCACGGACACTACCGACCCGTTCGCGTCGAAGAGCACGGCGTAGAACGGCGCCGAGGGGGAGGGCTTTTCCGGCTGGCGTTGCCATGTGTTATCGGGGTGCGCGAACCCGGAGGGAAGGCGGTCGGCCTGGTAGCTCGCGGCATAGTTCTCGAGCATGCGCGTGTTGCGATCGTATACCTCGGCGTAGCTAAACGCATATATGGCAACGAGCGTGGCGACGAAGAGCGTCACGAGCACGGCCATGATGGCGGCGATGATGCGGCGACGGGATTGCGCGAACAGCGAGGACGTCTTCACGATCGCACCTCGTCAGGGAGCTGAAGTTCGTAGCCCACGCCACGTACGGCCTTGATCTTCGCATCCGATCCGATGAAGGCGAGCTTCTTTCGCGTGAAGGTGAGGTAGACCTCGATCTTGTTGTACTCCGCGTCGCTGTCATAGCCCCAGACGCGTTGGACGAGCTGGTCACGCGTGAGTATGCGCCCGCGATTGCGCAGGAAGTACTCGAGGATGCGAAACTCCTTGTCGCCGAGCCGGACGCTCTCGCCCGTATGGACGTTTCGCAGCGTGAGCGTCGTCTCGTCGAGGACGATATCGCCGCCGGAAAGCTGCGCCTCGTCATTCATGCCGCTACTGCGACGCACGAGGGCCCGCAGGCGCGCAAGCAGCTCTTCGGTGAGAAACGGCTTGGTGAGGTAGTCATCGGCTCCGCTGTCGAGTCCCTGCACCTTGTCCTCGAGTTCTCCTCGGGCGGTGAGCATGAGAATGGGGGTGGAGATGCCCTCGCGTCGCAGGGCGCTCGTGATGGCAAAGCCATCGGAGCCGGGAAGCATCACGTCGAGGATGAGGGCATCGTAGACGTTTGCCTGGGCTGCCAGCAACGCTTCGATGCCATTGGCGAACCAGTCGACGTTATAGCCTTCCTGGCGCAGCAGCTCCAGGAGCGCCTCCGCCATGCGCCGTTCGTCCTCGGCAAGCAAGAGCTTCATCGTCTTGACGTTCCGTTCGTTCGGTTTCGGTATCGGCTTTCGTGCGCGTCCATGATAAACGACTGGACAGCTCGATGGAAAATGAGACAGTTGCTCAGGGACGTTGTCTCATTCCCGATGAGACAACGTCCCTGAGCAACTGTCTCATTTCATCTTATCCTTCCGTTCCCGGACTTATCCAAAATGCCCCTTGCATGTACGGAATGCCTGGACGATAATCTCGCCGCTGTGTTTTTCCGTGAAGCTTCCGGAATCCCGCTTGGGCGCGAGACCGGGAGTGGAGAAAACTCTGGAGAATCTCTTAAATGAGTGCCGAAGGTGCAAGACCCTCGCGGGTCGAAACTCTCAGGCAAAAGGACAGAGGCACATTTTCGACCTTCTCTAGCAGCGCCGTTTTGTATTGCGAGGGAGGGTTTTTCTCATGGACGTCCTATACGACATCGTCGTAACCATCAACACCTATCTGTCTAACTACGTGCTCATCATCCTGCTCGTTGCCATGGGCCTGGTGTTCACCATCCGCACCAAGTTCGTGCAGGTTCGCTTCTTCGGAGAGGGCATGCGCCGCGTCTTCGGTGAGTTCAACCTCTTCGGCGGCAAGAAGAAGAGCGGCATCAGCTCGTTTCAGGCGCTCGCCACCGCCGTCGCGGCGCAAGTCGGCACGGGCAACATCGTGGGTGCCTGCGGCGCCATCCTGATCGGCGGCCCGGGCGCCATCTTCTGGATGTGGCTCATCGCGTTCCTCGGTATGGCGACCAACTACGCCGAGGCCGTCCTCGCGCAGAAGACGCGCGAGGTCGACGAGGACGGCACCGTTCATGGCGGTCCGGTCTACTACATCACCAAGGCCTTCACGGGTGCGGGCGGCAAGTTCCTCGCGGGCTTCTTCGCCGTTTCCATCATCCTGGCACTTGGCTTCATGGGCTGCATGGTCCAGTCCAATTCGATTGCCGCGACCTGCAATACGGCCTTTGGCATCCCCACCTGGGTCATGGGCCTGCTCATCGTCTTCTTCGCCGGCCTCGTCTTCTTGGGCGGCGTGCAGCGCCTCGCGTCCGTTACCGAGAAGCTCGTTCCCATTATGGCTGTCATCTACCTCATCGGCGGCCTGGTTGTTCTCATCCTCAACATCCAGAACCTGCCGGGCGCCTTCGCGCTCATCTTCCAATGCGCATTCAACCCGCAGGCCGAGGTTGGTGGCGTGACCTTTGGCATCATCGCCGCGATAAGCCAGGGAGCCAAGCGCGGCCTGTTCTCCAACGAGGCCGGCATGGGCTCCACGCCGCATGCGCATGCGCTGGCCGACGTCAAGGACCCGCATCATCAGGGCACGGTTGCCATGATCGGCGTCTTCATCGACACCTTCGTGGTCGTCACCATGACGGCACTCGTCGTCATCTCGGTCCTCTACGTGGGCGGGCCGCTTTCCGTCGACGCGACGGGCATGGTCGATGGCATCGACAAGACCAACATGGCACAGCTCGCGTTCGGCACGTTCTTCGGATCGACCTTCGGCAACTCGTTCGTCGCCATCTGCCTGCTGATGTTCGCGTTTTCGACGATCCTCAGCTGGAACCTCTTCGCCAAGCTCAACGTCGAATATCTCTTCGCCCGTTTTGGCAAAATGCCGGTCAAGATCTTCTCGGTCATTGCGCTCATCTTCATCTTCTTGGGCTCGTTGCTCTCCAACGACCTGGTATGGGAGCTTGCCGACATGTTCAACCAGCTCATGGTCATTCCCAACGCCATCGCACTGTTTGCGCTGTCGGGCGTGGTCGCGGCCGTCGTCAAGCAGCATCATCATGGCGAGAAGGTCGAGCTCGACGAATAGAGAGCGTGTCGCGGGAGCCAGCCCTCCCGGCATATGAGAGAGCGAGAGACCCGCGCAGGCGGGTCTCTTTGTTTGCGGTTTCGTGACGAAGCGGATATAGTCTAAACTTTCTATTCGCACGTGACATAATGGTGCAAGCTGCTGTCCAGAGACGGAAAGGCGTTTGGTGTACGAGGACATACAGGAAGTGCTCTTCACGCAAGAGCAGATCCGGGCCCGCGTTGCGCAGATGGGCGCGCAAATCACCGCCGATTATGCCGACAGGCAACCCCTCGTCGTCATCTCGGTGCTCAAAGGTGCCGCCATCTTCATGGCCGACCTCGTCCGCGCCATTGACCTTCCCCTCGAGATGGACTTCATGGTCGTGAGCTCCTATGGGCTAGGCGCCATGTCGTCCGGGACCGTGAGCATCGTCAAGGACCTTGGCGCTTCAATCGAGGGCAAGCACGTCCTCATTGCCGAGGATATCCTCGACTCGGGCCTGACGCTGAGCTTCCTCGTCGAGGAGCTTTCCAGGCGCAGTCCCGCGTCGCTCGAGATAGCGACGCTGCTTCGCAAGCGCGGTGTGCAGAAGAACGATCTTTCGTGCGCCTACATCGGGTTCGATTGCCCCGACGAGTTCATCGTCGGATGCGGGCTCGATTACGCAGAGCGCTATCGCAACCTGCCTTGCGTCGGCGTGTTGAAACCAGGTGTCTACCAGAAGACCCGTTGATTGCCAGTTAGGAGAACTTGAGTGGAAGAGCACAACAATCCGAAGAAAAAGGGGCCGAATCTGCGCAGCGTGGTGCTGTACGTGCTGCTGGGCCTCGTGCTCGTCGCCCTCGTGGGCAGCCAGCTCGTGAACTTCGGTCCCCAGGAGGAGATCGACGAGCTCATCACGAGCGATTTCGTCACGGCGGTCAATGACGGTCGCGTGGACGAGGTCACCTACCATGCCGCGTCCGCGACGCTTGACGGCACGTACTACAAGGACGAGGCCGCCAAGGAGGCCGGAGAGCTCTCCAGCTTCAAGTCGACCTACACCGGCGATGACATGCTGCAGGAGCTCATGGCAGCCCATCCCGAGACAAAGTACAACGAGGACGTCACGACCTCGGGTTGGATCACGACCCTGCTCACGACCTTGCTACCTCTCCTGCTCATCTTCGGCGTGCTGATCTTCTTCATGTCGCAGGTGAGCGGTGCGAACAACAAGCAAATGCAATTTGGCAAGACCAAGGCCAAGAAGGTCTCGGAAGAGACTCCCAAGGTGCGCTTCTCGGACGTCGCCGGCATCGACGAGGCCGTCGAGGAACTCGAGGAGATCAAGGACTTCCTGTCCAATCCCGCCAAGTACCAGGCCATGGGCGCCAAGATTCCGCGTGGTGTGCTGCTCGTCGGCCCTCCGGGTACGGGTAAGACGCTGCTCGCGCGCGCCGTCGCGGGAGAGGCGGGCGTGCCCTTCTTCAGCATCTCCGGCTCCGACTTTGTCGAGATGTTCGTCGGCGTCGGCGCCTCGCGCGTGCGCGATCTGTTCGCGCAGGCAAAGGAGGCCGCACCGGCCATCATCTTCATCGACGAGATCGACGCCGTCGGTCGCCAGCGTGGCGCCGGTCTTGGCGGTGGTCATGACGAGCGCGAGCAGACGCTCAACCAGCTGCTCGTCGAGATGGACGGTTTCGAGACCAACGATTCCGTCATCATAATCACGGCGACCAACCGCGTCGACATCCTCGACCCGGCCCTGCTCAGGCCCGGTCGCTTCGACCGCCAGATCGTCGTCGATCGCCCCGACCTCAAGGGCCGCGAGCAGATCCTCAAGGTGCACTGCGAGGGCAAACCCATGGCAAGCGATGTCGACCTGGCAGCGCTCGCCTCGCTTACCAGCGGCTTCACGGGTGCTGATCTCGCCAACTTGCTCAACGAGTCCGCATTGCTCGCGGCGCGGCGCAACAAGAGCCTCATCACCAATGACGAGGTCACCGAATCCATGGAACGCGTCGTTGCCGGTCCCGAGCGCAAGGGCCGCATCATGACGGATAAGGAGAAGGCGACGATCGCCTACCACGAATCCGGACACGCCCTGGTGGGCCATCTGCTCAACCATACCGACCCCATCCACAAGATCTCGATTATCGCGCGCGGTCAGGCACTCGGCTACACGCTTTCCATCCCGAGCGAGGATCGCTTCCTGCAATCCAAGAGCGAGATGATCGACAACCTCGCCATGTTCCTGGGCGGTCGCGTCGCCGAGGAGATCATGAACAACGGCGATGTGACGACCGGCGCCTCCAACGACCTCGAGCGCGCGACGAAGATGGCAAAGGCCATGGTCACGCGCTATGGCATGAGCGACATCCTGGGGCATCAGGTCTACGGCGAGCCCAATCAGGAGGTCTTCCTCGGTCGCGACTTCGGGTCGACGCCGGACTACAGCCAGGAAACGGCCAATACCATCGACGAGGAAGTCGCCCGCCTCATGACCACGGCGCACGATACGGCCTACAGCATCCTCTCGGAAAACCGCGACCAGCTCGAGCTCATGGCCCAGGTCCTGCTCGAGCGCGAGACCGTCGAGGGCAGGGCTGTCGAGGCGCTGCTCGACAACACGTGGGACGAGTACGTGGAGTGGGAGAAGACACATCCCAGTGAAGCCGAGCAGGACAAGAAGAACATCGTCACGGCAGCGCAAAACGTGGGGGCTCCGCACGAGCTCATGGATCCGCGTGACGCGTCCGATGCGCCGGCGCCCGTGTCACCTCCCGCGCCAGATTCCGATGACGGGGGACGCTAGGATGGATACGGCCAAGATCGAGGAGGGCGTCAGGCTCATCCTCGAGGGCGTGGGGGAGGACCCCGACCGCGAGGGGCTGCGCGAGACGCCCGCGCGCGTCGCGCGCATGTACGAGGAGATACTCTCCGGCCTGCACGAGGATCCCGGCGAGCTGTTCGTCAAGAAGTTCAACGAGGGGCATCAGGAGATGGTGCTCGTCCACGACATTCCCATCTACTCCATTTGCGAACACCATCTCGTGCCGTTCTACGGTGTCGCGCACGTCGCGTACGTGCCCAATCCCTCGGGTCAGATATGCGGCATCTCCAAGCTCGCCCGTCTGGTCGACCTCTTTGCGCGTCGCCCGCAGGTTCAGGAGCGCCTGACCTCGCAGGTGGCCGACACGCTGGTCAAGGAGCTCGACCCGCAGGGCGTCCTCGTCGTGCTCGAATGCGAGCATCTGTGCATGAGCATGCGCGGCATCAAGAAGCCCGGGTCAAAGACGACGACTTCTGCCGTGCGTGGCAGCTTCATCACCTCGGCCGAGACGCGTGCCGAGGCTCTGAGTCTTATCCGGCAGGGAAGGTAGACGGTCATGAGGGCACGTGAATGGCATTGCGGCCCCTTCGACTTTGACCTGGCGACGCCACTTGTCATGGGCATTTGCAATGTCACGCCCGATTCGTTTTCCGATGGCGGCATGCACGCCACCGCATCCGAGGCGCTCGAGCATGCGAAGAAGCTGATCGCCGCCGGTGCGGACATCATCGACGTGGGCGGCGAGTCGACTCGTCCCGGTGCCGAAGAGGTGCCGCCCGAGGTCGAAATCGCCCGTGTCTTGCCCGTCGTGCGCGAGCTCGCGTCGCATGGCGTCGCGGTGAGCGTCGACACGCGGCATGCATCCGTCGCCGAGGTATGCGTCGACGCCGGCGCCTGCATCGTCAATGACGTCTCGGGATTCAGAAGCGCAGACATGCGCGAGGTCGCGGCACGCGGCGATGCCGGCCTGGTGGTCATGCACATGCGCGGGACGCCCAAGACCATGCAGGAGGCGCCCGCCTACGATGACGTCGTCCACGAGGTGGAGCAGGAAATGATGCGCATGGTCACGCGGCTGACCACGGAGGGCGTCGAGCCCGGGCGCATCTGTCTTGACGTCGGCATCGGCTTTGGCAAGAACGTCATGCATAACCTTGCGCTCGTGCAGGCCACGGCGCATTTTGCCGAGCTTGGTTTCCCCCTCATGGCTGCCGTGAGCCGCAAGTCCTTCATCGGCGCGATGAGCGCCGAGAGCATCCCCGCCATGCGCGATCGCGCCTCGGCGCTCTGCGCGGCGTTCATGGTCGATCAGGGGGCGCGTATCGTGCGCGTGCACGACGTGGCGACCACGCGCGAGATGCTGCGCGATTCGCATCATGTGGTCATCGGTCTGGGCTCCAACATGGGCAATAGCTGCGAGCATATCGACGACGCATTGGCCAGCATGCGCCTCGATCCCGACATTTGGGTCGGCGCCGTCTCCGAGTACGTCACGAGCGTACCCGCCTATCTGGAGGCACAGGCCCCATTCGTCAATGCCGTTGCCGTGATACAGACGACGCTCGAGCCCCCCGAGCTCCTGCGCGTGCTGCAGGGCCTCGAATCCGAACACGGGCGCATTCGCGGCATCGAGAACGGACCGCGGCCGCTCGACTTGGACATCATCGACTACGAGGGTGTCGTGTGTTCCGACGGGGAGCTTGATCTGCCCCATCCCCTTGCCCTGGAGCGCGACTTCGTGGTGACGCCGCTGCTCGACATCCTGCCGGGCTACGTGCTCTCGAATGGCGTCGCGGTGACGCATGACAAGGTAACAGTGGGCCAGGTTATGGGGCCCGCGCGGGACATGCTGGCCTGACGGATGTGCGATGAGACAGTTGCTCAGGGACGTTGTCTCATTTGCAAATGAGACAACGTCCCTGAGCAACTGTCTCATCGCGTTCCCATCGCCCCGTTCGCAGCCAAACGGGACAATCGCTTGCATATTGTGTTACCATGTGCAATTAGCATATCTGGTGCCACAATCAGAAGTGCAGCTCAAATGTAGAAACTGATAGGTAAAGGAGTCCCAGTATGGACGACGCAGGTATCGAGGAGCTCCTCGACGAGCTTGCCGAGCGCATCGAGCAGTCCAAGCCTGTCTTGGGCAATAGCCAGAAGCGCCAGGTCGAAATCGGCCCCATCTTCGAGATTCTCGATGAGATTCGCGACATCTTTCCCGAGGAACTGCGCCAGGCCCGCATCATCGTTCGCGACCGCCAGGGCATGATCGAGGCGGCCGAAATCGACGCCAACCGCATCCTCGAGGACGCCGAACGCCAGGCCGAGCACCTTGCGGGCGAAGAGGAGGTCGTGCGCCTTGCCGAGCAGCGTGCCCAGGAGGTCATCGATGACGCCATGGCCCGCGAACGCGAGATGCGCGTCGGCGCGGAGGATTACGCCGATCAGATCTTCGCGAACCTCGAGACGAACCTCGACAACCTTCTCAAGAACGTCACCCGCTGCCGCCAGCGCCTGAACAGCGGCATGACCGACTAATGCGCGTTCATTGCTCGGCGGCTCGATAGCTGGGAGGTCGAGCAATGCAACAGCTCATCGTTTCCATTCATCCGGATCTAGCGGAACCGGCGTCAACGCGTTTTATCGAGGGCACGCTCGACGTGACTTCCTATCACGTCGGCGGCATGGACCTGCAGACGCCGGATGGCATCCAGTACCATCTCCAACTGACGAACACCGGCGAGGGCGTTTTGCTTTCCGGCGAGGCGAGCTGCACGGCGATAACCCCGTGTGCGCGTTGCCTTGCCCCGACGAGCCTCGAGATTTCGGGAGCCGTCGAGGGATATTACCTGCTCGAGCCCGCCGAGGATATCGACGGCTACGAGGATGACGAGTTCGAGGTCATCGACGCGGACGGCAGTTTCGACATCGCCCCGGCCGTCATCGCCGCCCTCGTGTACGCGACTCCCTACGTCATCCTGTGCAAGGAGGATTGCGCCGGCCTATGCCCGCGTTGCGGAGCCGACCTCAACGAGGGGCCCTGCTCGTGCGGCGAAACAGACGAAATCGATCCCCTCAATCCTTTCGCGGTTCTCAAGGACCTCGAGTTTGGCGACGAGTGACGCCGCCGTCGTGGGGTACAAGACGTATACATGCCCCCATGCCGCCCAGTGTGGCGGTTGCGAGTGGCTGTCCGTTCCCTATCCCATCCAGCTCTCCCGCAAGCGCGCGGCGCTCGGGGAGCTGTTCGCGCCATTTGGCCGTGATGTGGATGACATCGTCGGCATGGACGAGCCCGTGGCCTATCGCCACAAGATTATGACACCGTATGCCCCCGGCAAGGGTGGCAAGCCGAGGCATGGCATGTACAGGCGCGGGACGCACGATCTCGTCGGGATGCGTACGTGCCTCGTCGAGCACAAGGCGGGCCGTCCCATCCTCGAGAGCATCGCGGAGCTCGCCCAGGGATTCCGAATCCCGGCATATGACGAGAACACGGGAAAGGGACTGCTGCGTCATGCGATCGTGCGCGTTGGCAGGGTGACGGGTCAGGTCATGGTGACACTCGTCGTCAATCGCAAGGAGTTTCCGCGCAAGAGGGCCTTCGTCGCCGCGTTGCGCAAGAGGCATCCCTCCATCGAAAGCGTGAGCTTCAACGTGAACACGCGCCGTACCAATGCCGTGCTCGGGCCGCTTTCGATGACGGCCTATGGCCAGGGTTGGATAGAGGACGAGCTATGCGGATGCACTTTTCGCATTCCCACGGACGCGTTTTACCAGACCAATCCGGCACAGACCGAGCGTCTCTACCAAATCGCGATTGATATGGCGCGGCTGCGCGAAGGTGACCGCGTGCTCGACGCATATTGCGGAATCGGGACCATCGGCATCATAGCCGCCAGGCAGATGCGCATCGATCTCGTCGGCGTGGAGAGCGTCGAGTCGGCAGTTTGCATCGCCCGGGAGAACGCCCGCATCAATCGCGTGAGAAACGCGAGCTTCGTCTGCGCCGATGCGGGGGAGTACCTTGCCAAGGCCGACGAGACGTTTGACGTCGTTATCCTCGACCCTCCTCGCGCCGGGGCCTCCAAGGAGTTCCTGGGTAGCTTGCTGGCGGCCACTCCCCGGCGAATCGTCTACATCAGCTGCAATCCCGTCACGCAGGTGCGTGATATCGAACGGCTCTCGTCTGCCTATCGGGTGGCGCGTCTCGTGGGCGTTGACATGTTTCCCCATACCAAGCATCTCGAGAGCGTGGCGCTGCTCGAACGCCGATGAAGAGGGCGAGGCGAAAGGAAAGGGAACCGGAATGGCCGCCCCGTCCGTTCCCAATCCCCCGTGCAATTTTCTCTTCACTCTCGCGATAAATCGTGTTATATTTCTTTTTCGCGTGTTCGAAGAGATTCTGCGCGTCGCGATGACGCGCTTGCTAGAAAGGTAACAGACGATGGCAGTACCCAAGCGCAAGACCGGCAGGATGAAGACCCATTCCCGTCGTTCCTCCAACGACGTTTGCAGGACGGCATCCCGTTCCGTATGCCCGCAGTGCGGCGAGGTCAAGCTTCCGCACACCATTTGCCCGAGCTGTGGCTACTACAAGGGCCGTGAGGTTCTCGTCGTCGAGGACTAAAGGCAATCTACACATTACGTGTAATCCTGCAAACGGTCACCCGCTTGCAGGATTATTTCTTTATTCTGGGAAGAAAGTTCTCGTGAGGCGGGTGGATGAGCATGGATGAGGTCAAGGTCGTTGTGGACGCGATGGGTGGCGATGATGCGCCCGGCGTCGTGCTCGAGGGCGTTGGCCAGGCCGTGGCGCAGGATCCTTCGCTCACCGTCATACTCACCGGCCCCGAGGACGTGATCGTTCCCTTTGCCGCACAGCACGGCAATGTCATCGCCCATCCGACCACCGAGGTCATCGGCATGGGAGAGCATCCGGCGGAAGCCGTGCGTCGCAAGAAGGACTCCTCGATCGTCGTGGGCTGCCGCCTCGTCAAGGACGGCGAGGCAGGCGGGTTCTTTTCCGCCGGTTCGACCGGCGCGTGCATGTCGGCCGCCACGCTCGTCATCGGGCGCATCAAGGGCGTCAAGCGTCCCGCCATCGCAACGGTGCTCCCCTCTCCCGTGGCGAAGGTCGTCTTCGCCGACATGGGCGCAAATGCCGATTGCAAGCCCGAATACCTCGTCCAGTTCGCGCGTATGGCACGCGTGTACGCGCAGGTCACCCTCGGTATCGACAACCCGAGCGTCGGCTTGCTCAACATCGGCGAGGAGGAGACGAAGGGTTCCGAGTTCGCGCAGGAATGCCACAGGCTCATGAAGGAGCACGTGCCCAACTTCCGGGGAAACGCCGAAGGCCGCGCCCTCGCGTTGGGTGGTTTTGACGTGATCGTGACCGATGGCTTTACCGGAAACGTCGCTCTCAAGGTCTACGAGGGTGTCGGCATGGCGCTTCTGGCCGGCCTCAAGGAGACGATTTACTCGACGATGAAATCGAAGATCGGCGGTCTGCTCATCAAGGACGCGCTTTCGAAGTTCAAGGACGAGCTCTCGGCCGATAAGTACGGTGGCGCCCAGTTGCTCGGCTGCAAGGGCGTGTGCCTCATCGGGCATGGCTCGAGCAATGCGCAGGCCATTTGCAGCGGCGTGCTCGCGACAGCCGATGCGATTCGCCAGGATATGCCGGGAAGGCTCGCCTTTGCCCTGGCAGACGACGATACGCAGGCAGAAGGGCTCTGATATGGCCAACGAGGAGGTCCTCGAGACCCATCCCGACAAGATAGCCAAGGCCGAGGAGATTCTCGGATACGAATTCAAGGACAAGCCGTTGCTCGGGGCGGCCATCACGCATCCTTCCGCTCTCGACAAGGAGAAGACGCTCTACGACTACGAGCGGCTCGAGTTCCTGGGCGATTCCATCTTGGGCGCCATCACGGCCATGTATCTCTTCACTCAGTATCGCGACCTCGACGAGGGCGGGCTCACGCGCATTAAGGTGTCGCTCGTCTCGGGCAAGAGCCTCTCGCGCGTCGCCTATGACGAGGGCATCGCCGATTGCATCATCTTTGGCGAGAGCGAGGCGGGGACGGACAAGCGCGGGCTTCCCTCGGCGCTCGAAAACGTCTACGAGTCGCTCGTCGCGGCGCTCTACCTGGATGGCGGCATGGACGCAGCCTACGAGTGGGTGTCCCGTTCGCTGCTCACGCACGCCGACCGCAGCCTCGCCTCGGTGCCGGAAAGCCCCAAGTCATCGCTGCAGGAGCTCCTGCAAGACGAGGGCAGGCAGCCGCATTACAGGATCACCGGCTTTGACGGACCGCCCCATGACCGCACTTTCCACGCGCCGCAGCTTCAGCGGCACCGCCCTTAAAACCATTGCCTGCATCACCATGCTCATCGACCACATCGGCGCTTCCTGCCTCGAGAACGGCTTTTTGAGCGCACCTGCCGCGCCCGCCGGGCTGGCTGCGCTGGACCTTGTGCTGCGGCTCATCGGGCGGCTGGCCTTCCCCATTTTCTGCTTTCTGCTGGTGGAAGGCTTCGTCCACACCCACGACGTGAAA
>OLWB01000779.1_pt1 | contig 32150 bp, 25 predicted proteins | sample 1673331 | NCBI WGS metagenome assembly OLWB01 (sample SAMEA3178943, study PRJEB25190) | human gut metagenome | biome: human gut; feature: human-associated habitat; material: faeces | place: Austria | collected 2013
GCTTAGGGATAATGTAAGTACTACCAGAATGGTCCAAAAAAATATCCGCACCCCCATGGTAGATGGTAGATGGTAGACTTCAGACTTCCGGCTTCAGACGTTTTCTAAGGAAGAGGATGAGTCATTCAGCATGCTTTTCTAGCTGCCGGTATTTACCGGCGGTCCTGTCACTTGCGATTCTTAACAAGATTCTTCGCTTCCGCTCAGAATGACTGCCGCGGGAGGTAAAAGAGTCATTTGGTACGTTTTCCGGACTGCCGTCATTTACCGGCGTTTCTATCAATTTCGATTCTTACCAAGATTCTTCGCTTCCGCTCAGAATGACTGCCGCGGGAGGAGGAGAAAGAATCATTCGGCATGCTTTCCGGACTGCCGGTATTTACTGGCATTTCTGTCACTTACAGCTCTTACCAAGATTCTTCGCTAGCGCTCAGAATGACCAGTCTTAGAAGGTGAAAGAGTCATTTGGTACGCTTTTCTCACTGCCGGTATGTACTGGCGCTTATGTCACTTACAATTCTTACCAAGATTCTTCGCTGACGCTCAGAATGACTGCCGCGGGAGGAGGAAGAAGCACCTCTAGAAACAAGAAACCGGAAACTCTCCCCCTCACATGATAGCCAGTTTGGAGTTCAGGATGTCGGTGATGAACATGTGGCCCGGAGCGTGGGTGATCAGGATGTCCGGCTTTACGGTCATGGCGGCTGCCTGGGGTGTGACGCCGCAGGCCCAGAATACGGGGATTTCGCCTTCTTTGATTTCCGAGGGTTCCCCGAAGTCCGGTTTATCTATGTCTTTGATGCCGATGGCCGAGGGATTTCCCAGATGGATGGGCGCTCCGTGGACGAAGGGCATGCGGGTGGTAATCTGCACGGCGCGGATGGCGTCGGCCGGTTTCATGGGACGCATGGATACCACCATGGGGCCGTGGAAGACACCGGCGGGGACGCAGGGGATGTTGGTGATATACATGGGCACGTTGTGGTGGTCAGTGATGTGGCGCACGTCCAGGCCGTCTTCTATCATGGGGCTTTCAAAGGAGAAGCTGCAGCCCAGAAGGAAGGCCACGTAATCGTCCTGCCAGTATCCTGAAAGGTCCGTCACTTCGTCAGTGAGGATACCTTTTTTGTAGATACGGTATTTAGGAATGTCATAGCGGAGGTCCGCTCCCGGCGCCGCCAGCTTCGGTTCCGGATTTCCTGCTTCCGTTACGTCCAGCAGGGGACAGGGCTTCCTGTTCCGCTGGGTGAAGAGGAGAAAATCGAAGGCCAGGCTTTTGGGCAGGATGGCCATATTGGCCTGGGCATAGCCATTGCACATGCCGCTGGTCTGTCCGGTGATTTTTCCTTCACGAATGAGTTTCCTTATATCCTTTGGTTTCCAGTTTCCGTAATCCATGGTTTCTCCTTTCTATCCGTTTTCCGCGGATTGCAGGAATTCCTTCAGATGCCTTTCCACGTAGGTGGTGTCCACTCCTCCTTCCGCAAAGGCTTTGGAGGATATGATGGCTTTCTGGAGGGGGATATTGGTGGATACCCCTTCGATGTGGAAGGCCGAGAGGGCTTCCTTCATTTTCTTTCTTGTCTTTTCCCTGGTGTCGTCATGAACGATGAGTTTCGCTATCATGGAGTCGTAGAAGGGGGAAATTTCAGCGCCCCGGCGCATGGCGGTGTCCACGCGGATGCCTTCTCCCTTTGGTACTTCAAAGGTGAGAAGCCGTCCCGGTGAAGGGGCAAATCCGCGGAATGGGTTTTCCGCATTAATCCGACATTCCATGGTCCAGCCATGGGGCGTAAGGTCTTCCTTCCAGGGAAGGGATTCGCCGTCGGCAATGCGTATCATGGTTTCCACCAGCTGTGTGCCGGTGGCTTCTTCGGTAACGCCATGCTCCACCTGGATTCTTGTATTCATTTCCATGAAATAGAAATCCCTGTCCGGCGTGACGATGAATTCCACGGTGCCGGCGCCTACGTAGTTGGAGGCACGGGCTGCCTTTTTCGCCGCTTCTTCCATTTTCTCTCGCAGGGCTTCATCCATGATGGGAGAAGGGGACTCTTCTATCATTTTCTGGTGGTTTCTCTGGGAAGAGCAGTCCCTTTCGCCCAGAGCTGCCACATGGCCTTCCCGGTCTGCCATAATCTGCACCTCCACATGGTGCACTTTCCGGAAGAATCGTTCCAGATAGATGTCCCCATTGCTGAAGGCCTTCAGTGCTTCGGTGGAGGCTTCCTTCATATTCTTTTTCAATTCTTCTTCATTATCCGCTTCCCGCATGCCCTTTCCACCGCCGCCGGCGGAGGCCTTGATAAGGACGGGATAGCCGATACGGCGGGCTGCTTCAAGGCCTTCCTCTTCGGAATGGATGATGCCGTCGCTTCCGGGTATCACCGGCACGCCCACCGATTTCATGAGACTTCTGGCCCGGGCCTTGTCACCCATTTCCCAAATAGTTTCCGCCCTGGGTCCGATGAAGATAAGGCCCCTTTCCTCACAGAGGCGGGCGAAGGTGCCGTTTTCTGAAAGGAAGCCGTATCCCGGATGGATGCCGTCGGCCATGGTCAGGCGGGCGGCGGTCAGAAGGGCGGGGATGGATAGATAGCTCTGCTGGGCCGGCGGGGGCCCGATGCAGATGGATTCATCCGCTTCTTCCACGGGAATGGTATTTTTGTCTGCCTTGGAATAAGCCAGGATAGAGGTCTTTCCCGTATTTCTGCAGGCTTTGATAATGCGGAGGGCGATTTCTCCGCGGTTGGCTATCAAAACCCTGTTCACTCTTCTCAGCATTATTTCACTGTCCTGATTTTGAAAAGGGGCTGGTCATACTCCACATAGTCGCCGGAGTGGACAAGGATTTCTTCCACCACGCCGGAAACTCCCGCCGGAATTTCTGTGAATACCTTCATGGATTCGATGAGGCAGAGGGTGCTGTTTTCCGACACCCTGTCTCCTATGGCCACATAGGGGGCGTCATCGGGGCTGGGGGATGCGTAGAATACCCCTACCAGCGGCGCCGTCACCGTAATGAGGGCGCCGGTCTCTTCCTTTTCTTCTGCCGCCGGAGCCGCTGCCGGAGCGGAAAGAGGCGGCGCTCCGTCTTTTTCCAGCTCCACCGAGAGCCCCTCCAGGGTGACCTTCATCTTTGAAAGGCCCCCTTCATTGAAGAGATGCACGATCTCTTCCAGTGATTTCAATTGTTCTTTATCCATTCCTATTCCCCCCAGCCGGTTCTATAGGAAATCCCTTCCCTGATTTCCCTCATTTTTTTCTCCATAAATATAAATTCATCTTCCGCTTCTTCCCTGCTGATTTTCTTAAAGCAGATGGTATCCTTCGGCCCCTTTTGGGCAATCCGTCCTATGTCCACCAGGGCGGCCTGCCCGATTTCCGGGTAGCCGGCGCAGCTCTGGTGCTCCGCCATGAGGATGATGGGATTCCCTTCCGGCGGTACCTGGATGGTCCCCAGGGCGCACATTTCGGAAATCATTTCCAAGGGGCTTGTAAGGCCCAGCTTGGGTCCGCTCAGGCGGTACCCCATGCGGTCAGAATTGGCGGTGACAATGTAGTGGCCTTCATTTAAAAGCTGATGGCTTTTTTCTGTGAAATAGTCATACTGGAGCCCTTCGGTATAGCGGACAGGTTCCCGCAGACTCTTTTCATTCATGTAGAAGTTCCCTGCAAACCAGGAAGGCCAGCCGAAGTTTTTTCCTTTCAAAAGGGACTTCATGTATTTCTTCACTTTGGAAGAGGGCTCGCCGGTGGGCACGGAGTCCCCTGCCCGGATAGGCCGCCCTTCAAAGCCGCCGATGCCTGCTCTGGCGTAGGTGCTCTGGCTTCCCATGACAGAGGGTACAGTAAAGCCCCCTGCCACCGCCATGTAGCCGCGTACCCCCAGACGGGGACGACCGAAGGAAAGCACGGTGCCTGCCTTTACCGCCACCGGGCGGTACATGGGCACCGGTATGCCCTTGATATTGGGCGATAAGTCGGCCCCGGTCAATGCAAGGAGTGTGTCCTCCTCAAAGGTCATGTCCGGGCCGATTAATGTCATTTCAATGGCCCCTGCCCCTTCCTCATTTCCCACCAGAAGGTTGGCGGCCCGAAGGGACAGGGGATCCATGGCGCCGGACACGTTAATGCCGTATTTCTGGTATCCCACCCTGCCCAGGTCCTGGATGGTGGTGACCAGACTATGGCTGGCTATATGAATCATGATTTCTCACCCCGGATTTCCTTATATTCTTCCTCTGTCACCGCACGGAAATGGACATGGTCCCCCGCCTTTAAGAGGGTGGGCTCCGCCTGGTTGTGGGGACGGAACATATCCACCGGCGTGCGGCCGATGAGCTGCCAGCCGCCGGGGGTGGAGAGAGGATAGCCTCCGGTCTGTTCACCGGCGATGCCGATGCTCCCTGCTGGTATGGCCAGCCGCGGCGAAGCGCGCCTTGGGGTGGCGATTCTTTTGTCCATGCCACCCATATAGGGAAATCCCGGACAGAAGCCCAGCATATACACCAGATACTCCGGGGAAGTGTGGATTTTCACCACTTCCTCCTCCGTCATATGATGAAACTCTGCCACATGAGGAAGGTCCGGACCATACACACCGCCATAGCACACGGGGATTTCCACCTGCCGGGGAAGGGAGGGCTTTACCATTTCCGCCTGCCGGATATAGGAGGTCATCTTTTCCCGCATGCTGTCTCCCGGCCTTTTATCCGGAAAGGCTTCAAACACCTTCCAAGGGTTGTAGTATACCGTAAGACCGGTATAGGAGGCTACGCATTCTTCAAATCCTTCAAAGGGATGGGCCTCCGTATATTCCGAGAGGCTCTGTATTTTCCTCTGGATATGGGGGCTGATGGTATGGCCGAACACCACCAGCACCGCCGCTTCCCCTACATTTCTTACTTCATATTCCATAACATCACCTGCATTTACAAAGCGGCCATGATTTTGGGCAGATTGTTAATGACCGTCATAATGCCCATGTAGGCTGTCATTACCACTACCACGGCCCCAAGAGCGGCCATCCAGTAAGGATGATGGTAGTCGCCTACGATTTTCTTATTATAAGCGCCAAGAAGGATAACTCCCAGGGTGACAGGAAGGATAAGGCCGTTCAGGGTGCCTACGATGACCAGCACTGCCACCGGCCGTCCGATAACGGCAAAGACAATGGTGGAGAACACAATGAAAGCAATGATAAATTTCTGGTAATTGATATCGATGGTTTTGCTGAAGGAGCGGAGGAAGGACACGGAGGTGTAGGCCGCACCGATGACAGAGGTAATGCCTGCAAAGAAAAGGACGATGCCGAAAATCTTGTATCCTACCACCCCGGCAGCCAGCTGGAATACGGAGGCCGGCGGATTCTTCGGGTCAAGCGCCAGCCCTGCTGCCACCACGCCCAGGGTAGCCAGGAAGAGGAGCACCCGCATGATGCCTGTCACAAGGACGCCGGTGGTGGCGCTTCTCGTAATCTGCCCCAGGTTTTCCTTCCCCGTAATGCCCGCATCAATGAGGCGATGGCCGCCGGAAAAGGTAATGTACCCGCCTACGGTGCCGCCCACAATAGTGACGATGGCCATGAAATCAACGGTGGCCGGGTCCACGGTGCGCATCACCGCTTCCCCCACCGGAGGATTGGAGGTAACAGCCACATAGAGTGTCAAAAGAATCATGACGCCGCCGGCGAGAGCCGTGAGCTTATCCATCACCTTCCCCGCTTCTTTCACGGTAAACACGATAACCGCAATGGCGGCGCTGATGACGGCCCCCACCTTGGCATCTACGCCGAAGAGCACATTCAAACCCAAGCCGGCACCGGCCACATTGCCGATGTTAAAGGCCAGACCGCCAGCTACAATGAGAAGGGCCACCAGGTACCCCAGCCCTGGGAAAACCATGTTTGCAATATCCTGTCCCCGTTTGCCGGAAATACCGATAATGCGCCATACATTCATCTGGGCGATCACGTCCAGGATGATGGTAAAGAGAATAACAAAGCCGAAGCTGGCTCCCAGCTTCTGGGTAAATACGGTGGTCTGTGTCAAAAAGCCCGGTCCGATGGAGGATGTAGCCATCAAAAAGGCTGCGCCCAGAAGCACTTTCCACTGTGTCGATTTCTTGTCTCCCATAAGGATTCCCCTCCCTCAGGAAAGCACTGTCCTAAAACAGCTGCTGTCCATATTAAATTATCATTTTATGAACAATAGGCCTTACATTTTCAAAGGTTCGATGGCTATGCCCTCTTTCTCCAGGGTCTCCCTGATTTTCTTCGTGAAGGCCAGTGCCTTGGGACCATCGCCATGGACGCAGATGGTTTCAGCCTTTACGGAAATCACGGTGCCGTCAAGGGCGGTCACCTTTCCCTCCTTCACCATGGAAAGCACCTGGGCCAGGGACTTTTCTTCGTCCGTAATCATGGCGCCCGCCTGTCCTCTGGGTGTGAGGGATCCATCGGGCTGGTAAGTGCGGTCTGCAAAGACTTCACTCCCCGTCAAGAGCCCCTCCTTTTCTCCGGCCTTAATGATTTCGCTGCCTGCCAGGCCATAGAGCACAAGCCCCTCATCCACGTCATGGACTGCTTTGGCAATGGCTTCCGCCAGAGCGCTGTCTTTAGCTGCCATGTTGTATAAGGCACCGTGGGGCTTCACATGCACCAGCTTCACCCCTTCCGCATGGGCCATGGCCATGAGGGCCCCCACCTGGTACACCACCATGGTATAGGCATCCTCCAGGGAAATGGCCATCTTCCTTCGTCCGAAGCCCATAAGGTCCGGCAGCCCCGGATGGGCGCCGATGGACACGCCCCTCTCCTTTGCCAGACGCACCGTGTGGAGCATCACCGTCGGGTCCCCTGCATGAAATCCGCAGGCCACATTGGAGGAGGATACATAGTCCAATACCTCCTCATCCCGGCCGATGGTATAGGCGCCAAAACTTTCTCCCAAATCACTGTTCAAATCAATCTTCATTTCCATCCCCCTTTCAAAACGCAAAAAGGCTCCCAAACGGAAGCCTTCATTGCCTTTCGGGCACAAAGCGGCAGGGAAATCATCCCTGCCGCTTCATTGCTCTATGCATATTTAATTACATAACAGTATATATTATAGTGGGCCCGTTGTCAAGACCAGCTTTTCAAAAACTAAGCGCGCCGATTGGCTTCCAATAAGAAAAAATTAATAACACTTCAAAGAATTAGATAGACCCGTTCGTTCTGGATTGATGCGCTGGGCTTGGAAGTGCTACCTCATGCCACCGGCTGTCTGTCAAGACGGTTTCCCTTGACGGACAGCCGGTGGCATGAGATAATCCCAGCCCCCAGCGCATCGTTCCAGGCTTTCTCAATCGACCTTATCTTACGACACAAAACATCCGTAATACAATTCATCTGGAGTTTCATAGTCCAAGGCTTCATGTGGACGTACCCTGTTGTATTCGTCGATGTATGCGGCAATCAGCCGACGCAGTTCTCTGGGCGTTTCGTATTCATGCGTATATATCTGCTCTGTTTTGAGGCTTCGGAACCATCGTTCAATCATGATGTTGTCGGCCCAGCGCCGCTTCCCATCCATGCTCTGCCTTATCCCCAGTTCCTTGAGCAGGGATTTGTATGCATCGGAGGTGAACTGGCTCCCCTGGTCGGAGTTGAGAATAGCAGGAACGCCATGTCTCTTGACGGCTTCCTGGACAGCGATGATTACTGAATCCGTGTCCAGCGTATCCGACAGATAGCTTCCCACAATCTTTCGGCTGTACCAGTCAATGATTGCCGTTAAATACATATGCCCGGCTTTTAGGGGAATGTAAGTAATATCTATTGACCAGACCTGATTGGGGAAGTATGGCGTGACACCTCTGAGCAGGTAGGGAACTATGGATTCCTTGAAGTTTCGCTTTGAAAGATTGGCACGCGGGTAGACGGCACAAATTCCCATTTCCGCCATCAGGCGGCGGATAATCTTTCGCGAGACGGAATACCCTTCCCTCTGCAGCATTATAGCCAGCTTTCTTGACCCCATGTACGGGTAGATTGTGTGTAGAAAGTCTATTCTGCGCATCAATTCCTCCTTGCGGTGCATAGCCTCTGAATCCGGTTTGGCAGGGGTGTAGTAGAGGCTGGAGCGATTTATGCCAAGTAACTCACACTGGCGGCGGACAGACAAGGATTCATTTTTGTCTATCATATTCAGGGATTGAGGGAACGGGATGCCCGATTTTGCGAAAGCAGCTCTGCAGGAAGTCACGTTCCAGAGTCAGCTGCCCAATAGTTTTCAGCATCTGATCGTTGACTTTCTGCAGATTCTCTTCTCCCTTCTGTGCAGACTTGAGTTCCGCCTCATGATCGAAGGCTTTGTGGGCGTTTTTCAAAAATTCGATACGCCATTTCCGGACCATACCAGGATTGAGGTTATTCTCTGAGCAGATGGTATTAAAATCCTTATCGCCCTGGATGATGGCAAGGACAATCCTGCTTTTGAATTCAGCGCTGTATTTGGCTCTCGACATAATGATTACCTCCATTTCTAATCTTATTATGCCAGATTCACGCGCTTAGATATAGAATTCATGGTCCAGATTCCTGGGCCCATTATATATTATACATTCGGGTTTGTCAATCTATAATTAGTGGCTGTTAAAAAACCACCCTTTGCAAAAATAACCTAAAACACCCTCAAAATGTGAAAATTCACCCCTCAGAAGGCATTTTTGACCTTGAGAATGCCTTGGAACCTCAGTCTGCTAACTCCATATAGTGCTGAGACTCTGATTCTGCCCCTGAATCCACAAAATAGAGCAAAAAAAGAGACTCCGTGGGGATTCTGAACAGATTCCCCACAAGAACAGACATGGCGATAGAAGACAACGTCGTCTCCGGCAGTTTAGTCATGATAAGACCGGCACCATAGCAGTGCTTATCTAAGCTGAAGAAGCGCTCAACCTCGATTCTATCGACATTGTCCTGGTATTCTTCCTTTGTTGGCTTCTGTTTCTCTTTTGGCGGACGCCCTAAGCGAGGCCCGGACATGCGAATTCCACGCTGCTTGCAGAACTCTCGGTTTGTGCGAGTGCGATAAATCTGATCGACCAGCACCTTCGTAGGATAATGGCCGGTACGGGTTTTATACCGTTCCACTGCATCAGTCAGAATGCCGCCTTCATTGTAAGGGTCGAACGACAGCTTTTCCATCCGGGCGTGTCCCTTTTCATCAATGCTCACATCGTACTTGGCGCCAAATTCTACCGGTGCCTTGACCTTGCCGCGTACAATGGGCCTCAGATGGGGCTGACGCAGGCTGACAATCCTATGCTCGATTCGATGTGTCTTGTGGTCATACATGTACTTCTGCTGCTCATACAGCTTCTGAATGGTCTGGTACAACTGCCGATACTTCTCCGGAAGCTCATAGCCTGCCGCAAGGTACTGTTCAATATAGTGCATATCACGGGCAAGATTGAATAACTCCCGCCGAATCTGCATTCTGACAGCTTTTGCAGACCTTCTCTTGGACTTTGCCAGCTTCAGATAGTCCTTTCTTGCGATTTCCCGGTAAGTCCTTGGCTTAGCCCAGGGATGGTAGGTATCATTGAAATAGTCAATCATCCCCTCCAGATGCTCCCTGGCTTCATTGAGAAGCGAGAAATCCTGAGGATACCGGATATTCGAAGGAGAACAGGTCGCATTCAGAATCAAGGTCCCCATATTGTCGGGGAGAGCAGTGCCATCAGGCACCTCCAACTTATCCTCCCTGTGTTCCGGCGTTACATCAGACGCTGCCAGAATCATTTCATTGACTTCCATAAGGAACTCAGGCGTGAATCTCTTTCTAAAATACACCATAGCAGAGTAGGTGAACGGGCATTCAGGCTGAAAAGATGGGAGCCCAAGGAAATACTGATAATATGAATTTTCTGCAATGAGCTCACATAATTTCCTGTCGGAAGCTCCGGTTGCCTTCTGGATAATATATGCGCCAAAGGCAATACGAAAAGGAATTCCCGGACGTCCTGTTTTAGAAGGGAACTGTTCAGCATAGCGTTCTTCATACTTGTTCCACTCAAGGGAATCCGCCAGCTGAACCCATCTATTGTCGGAGGAAAGCTGGAGCCCACCCGGCTGATTGAAGTCAAAAATAGAAATTTGCTGGTACTGGGGAGTGAGTTTATACATGAACAGAGCTCCTATGTGCAAAGAAAATCTGGGGATGCTAAAATTAACTATGCATATATTATACAATATTACATGTTAAATCTCAGTAGTTATCTAATATATTCTATCATAAATAGTTATTCAGCATGCACTAAATAAAAAGGACGCTCTATGAACTACAGAACCGGAAAGATTCTGCTTATCACATCCCTCCTGCTTCTGCCGGCTGCATTTTCTCCTGCCCGGGGAGAGGAACCGGCTTTTTCTTATACCCATATCCATCGGGAGGGCTCTGTTTCCACTATGGAGACAGGCAGGGTGGAGACGAGGGAAAAATCATCGAAAAAGACCACCCATTACGATATATCGGTGAACCTGCCTTCTTCGCCGGCGGCGGGAGGCCTGCTGTATCCCTACCTGGCAAAGAACGGCCTTCCCGGCGATGTTCACCGGCGCAGGGGGGAAAGTGATGTTTATGGCTATGGTGTCACCGCTGCGTTTCGGAATAAAAAGGGCTGGGGGCTCCTGAACCGGGAGGGACATGAAATCGTTCCTGCTTTCTGGGATTCCATGTCCTATGAAGGAAATGGGCTGTTTCAGGTGAAGAAGGGAAAGAAGATTTCCTATATCACCGCAGATGGCCGCGTGGCGTTTCCGGATAGAGAAGAGGGCCCTTCTTTTTACAGGGAAAAGGGGAAATACGGTATTCTTGATGACCGTGGAAATCGGGTGACGGCGCCGCTGTATAGGGAGGTGCTGGCGCCTTTCAGCGAGGGCATTGCTTTTGTGCAGCTTTCCGACGGACGGAAGGGCGGCATCGACGGGTCGGGGAAACTTCTTTTTACCGCGGAATTTGACAGCGTGGGACCCTATGAGGATGGTTTGGCGGAGTACCGGCGGAAGGTGAACCGTTTCAACTGGGGCACCCTGGCAGGGGCCGTGCTTGGGGGCCTTGGCGGCAGCGGCGGAGGCGATGAAATGCTTCCTCTTTCCTATGACGGCGTGAAGCGGGGCTATCTGGACCGGCAGGGACGTATCGTGGTGGACAGCCGCTCCGACGAGGTATATCCCATGACAGAATGGGGCACCTTCGTGAAGGACCACGGCCTTCTGGGCTTCGTGAACCGGAAGGGAGAGTACATCATCCCGCCGGGGCGCTATGACCTTTCCGGCGGCATGCTCTATGAAGAGGAAGGGCTGGTGACTCTGAGGGATAAGGAAAAAGGAAAGATGGGTGCCTTCCGTCTGGAGGACGGCAGGCAGGTCATGGATTTCCTGTATGACCGGATTACATTCCTCGGGAAAGACCGCGTGCTTTATGAAATGGGCGGTAAGACGGTGCTTTCCGGAGAAAGCGGCGTCATTCGTGAGCTTCCCTCCGGCGCCGTCATGCAGCCCTATTCGGAAGAGGGGCTGGCCTGGCTGGAAGAGGGAAAGAAAATCCATGCCCTGGACCGGGAAGGAAAGATTCTGTTCACCCTTCCGGAAGGAGAGGCGGCGCGGCCTTTCCGACATGGCCTGGCACCGGTGAAATCCCACGGACTCTGGGGGCTTGTGGATATCCACGGGCAGTGGGTGAAATCTCCCCTGTATAAGGATGTACAGATGATGTGACACTGTACAGGCTGTGTTACAATATAAATATAAAAGGCCATAAAAGGGCGGCATTCTTTGCGAAGGCCGCTTCTTTTCTCAAATAAATCGATATAAGATATTTCATTCAGAAAGGAGTCTTTCTATGTATGACGAATTGACAGCGGAACGGGAGAAAAGTATTTCCATCAATATGCCCGGTCTCATGAAGGATGTGTATGCCTGGATGGCCATCGCCCTGGTGGTGACGGGATTCAGCGCATGGTTCGTGGCGGATAATGCCCTGCTCCGGGGGCTTTTCATGGGAAGCCGCACCGGCACCCTGGTGCTCATCGTGGCCACCTTTGCCCTGGTATGGCGTCTGTCCTCTGCCATGGGGAAAATGTCTCTGAAAACGGCGGCGGTCATGTTTCTGGTGTATTCGGTGCTGAACGGCATTACCCTGTCGGCGGTATTTTTGACCTACACCCTTTCTTCCATCGGCGGCGTGTTCTTCATGACCGCCGGCACCTTCGGCATCATGTCGGTGTACGGCTATGTGACGAAGGCGGATTTGTCGAAGCTGGGAAATATGTGCCTCATGGGACTTTTCGGCATCATCCTGGCCACGGTCGTGGGTTTCTTCTTCGACAGCACCCTGCTGCAGATGCTTATTTCCTACGCCGGCATCCTGATTTTCACGGGCCTCACCATTTATGACACCCAGTCCATCAAACGCCTGGCCCTCACCTATCATTCCCGGGCCACCGACGAAGGACAGAAGATAGCCATCATGGGCGCCCTCACCCTGTACCTGGATTTCATTAACATCTTCATTTACCTCCTCCGCCTCTTCGGCGAGAAGAAATAGGGACATCAAAAAAGCGTGGAGCTTCGTTTCCACGCTTTTTTGAATGCCCGTATTTGGAGTGAATGACCGTCGGCAGCCCGCCGTCTCTGTCATTTCGACCGGAACGAAGTGGAGTGGAGAAATCTCACTCCGAAATGGGACAAGCTGCATTGTGGCGGGAGATTTCTCGACTCAGAGCATCAATAGGACACAGACCATTTGCCGCCAAAACCGACATGCAGCCCCGCTCGAAATGACAGTAGAGTGGGCAGCGTGTCCGAAGTCTGACCGTCTGAGGTCTGACTGTCTAACTTCTAACTTCTATCTTCTATCTTCGCCCGCCGCCCCTGTCATTTCGACCGGAGCGAAGCGAAGTGGAGAAATCCCACTCCGAAATGGTACAAGCCTCATGACGGCGGGAGATTTCTGGGCTCAGAGTATCAATAAAGGATAAAACCTTTACCCTCATACCGACATGCAGCCCCGCTCGAAATGACAGTAGAGGGGGCTGCACCTGTGCCATTCTGCTTCTTTCAGAGATGCCTGTACACAGCTCGCCGCCCCTGTCATTTCAACCGGAGCCGGTCAGCCGCCAATAGGAAAGCCTCTTATCGGGCAGGCTGGAGGCCAACTTCGGCTGACTTGGAGACTCTATGCAGAGTCTCCACAGAGTGGAGAAATCTCACTCCGAAATAGTACAAGCCCTATTGGTGGGAGATTTTAGGGCTCAGAGTATCAATAGAGGATAAAACCTTTACCCTCATACCGACATGCCGCCCCGCTCGAAATGACAGTAGAGGTGGGGCAGCACCTGTGCCATTCTGTTTCTTCCTCAAACGCCTGTACACAGCCCGCCGCCCCTGTCATTTCGACCGGAACGAAGTGGAGTGGAGAAATCTCACTCCGAAACGGGACAAGCAACATTGTGGCGGGAGATTTCTGGGCTCAGAGTATCAATAGGAAATAAAACACTTACCGCCAATACCGCCGTGCAGCCCCGCTCAACATGACAGTAGGGGGTCGCAGGTGTCTGATTGTCTGACCGTCTGAAGTCTGACTGTCTACCTTCTATCTTCTAATTTCTATTATCTATCGTCTATCTTCTATCATCTCATCCTCACCATCCGCTCTTTTTCCAGAAGGAAGGGATGAAAATGGAGAGGAGGGTTACGGATTCCAGCCTTCCGAAGAGCATGGACAGGCAGACGATGACCTTGGAGAAATCCGGCAGGGCTGCGTAGGTGCAGGTGGCGCCGAATGCACCGAAGGCGGGGCCGTCGTTGCTCATGGTGGAGAAGGCCACGCCCAGGGCGTCCATGAAGGCAAGGCCGTCAAACATCATGGCCCCTGCCCACAGGGTGGAGAGGGCCATGTAGATGAAGAAGAAGGCCAGCACCTGGAGTACCGTATTCCGGGAGAATTTTTCCTTTCCCACGGTCATGTGGAAAACCGCCCTTGGGTGCATGTGGAGCTTCAGAATGGCGGAGAAGCATTTGAAGAGAAGAATGAGGCGCATTACCTTCAGCCCGCCGGCGGTGGAGCCGCCGCAGCCTCCGGCTATGATGATGAGGAGAAGGATAAATTTAGCAAAGGAAGGCCATTGGTCGAAGTCGGCGGATACGTAGCCGGTGGTGGAGGACAGGGAGGCGGACTGGAAGAGGGCTTCCCGGAGGGATTCCGGAAGGGGCATATGGCCCTGAAGCACCTGGGAGGCGGTGATGAGAAGGACCGCCGCTGCCACCATGAGGAGGTAGACTTTGAATTCCGTATCCTGCAGGAGTACATGGAGACCCCGTTTCCAGGCGTCCACGTAGAGGCCGAAGTTGGCGCTGGAAATAACCATGAAAAAGGTGAGTATCATTTCCAGGGAAAAGCTGTGATAGTAGGCAATGTTTTCATTTCTGGTGGAAAAACCGCCGGTGGCAATGGTGGAGAAGGCATGGTCCAATGCTTCCCAGAAACCCATGCCCCATAGCATTAAGGCCGCCGTGGCAGCGGCGGTGAAACAAAAGTACACGCAGAAAAGGGCCAGTGCCGTTTCTTTGATGCGGGGGAGGGGCTTGGAAGAGGTGGGTCCTGTGCTTTCGGCATTCACCATTTTCGTGGTGCCCCGTCCGGCCTGGGGGAAGAGGGCCACGAAGATGACGATGATGCCCAGACCTCCCAGCCAGTGGGTCATGGCGCGGAAGAAAAGAATGGACGGCGGCAGGGGCGAAAGGTCATTGATGACGGTGGCCCCGGTGCCGGTGAGGCCGGACACGCTTTCCACCAGTCCGTCCAGCGGGGAGAGGGTGCCGGAACAGATATAGGGAATGGCATAGAGCAGGGACACGGCAATCCAGGAAAGGGCGGTGATGGCGGTGCCCTCCCGGGGCGTGAGGCTCACATTGGGAGATAGATTTCTTCTGCGGAGAAGAAGGTAAAGAAGAAGGGACAGCAGGGGAGGGATGAGGAAGGAAAGCACCGGCCCTCCGTAATAAAGGGACAGAAGGAGGGGAAGAAGGAGCACGGCGCCGGCGCCCAGAAGGATGCGGGAGAGCATGGATTGGATGATGCGGATGTTCATACTAGTCCCTGCCTTTGAAATAGGAAATCACGTCCTGCGCCCTGTCCGCCTCTGCAATGAGAATGACGCTGTCACCGGCGGCAAGGACGGAATGGCCGTCAGGAATGTAAACCCTGCCATCCCGCACATAGGCGCCTACCAGGCAGGACTTGGGGAGATTCGCCTTCATGAGGGGCTTTCCGGCGGCCTTGGAACCTTCGGGAATGACGATTTCCAAAGCCTCTGCCCTGGCCCCTTCCAGCAGGGACACAGAAACCACGCTTCCGCTCCGCACAAAGGCAAGCACCTCACCGGCCGCGAGAAGGCGGGTGGACAGGACGATGTCGATGCCCACCTGCTGCATGAGGGCGATGTATTCCGTGCGGGTCACCCGCACCATGGTCTGTCCGGCGCCCAGATGTTTTGCCAGAAGGGCCATCATGAGGTTCAGCCTTTCGTCCTTGGTGGTGCAGATAACCGTGTCCGCCTCCGATACCCCTTCCTGGGTAAGCATGTCCATGTCCGTGCCGTCGCCGCAGAGGACCATGCCCTTTTTCAGCCTTTCCACCATCTGCTGGCAGTGGTCTTCATTATTGTCGATGACCTTCACTGAAATCCCCTGCTTCTCCAGCATGGGAGCCAGGGCCTGCCCCGTGCGGCCGGCGCCGATGATGAGGGCCTTCTTCGTTCGGCGCTGGTACTTGGCATGGCTGTGGGATGAAATTTCTGCAAGGGATTCCGGATTTCCAAGGAAATACACGTTGTCCAGCGGCAGCAGCCTGTCACTGCCGTGGGGGATAATCATGTGGTGGTCCCGGAGGATGAGGGCGATGAGAACGGATGGCGGCAGGGTGATGTCCTTTAATTCCTTATGGGCAAAGGGAGAGCGGGGACTGAGTTTCATTTCCAGAAGACGCACCCGGCCTTTTGCAAAATCCTCCACGTTAATGGCGGAGGGCGTCATCACCAGCCGGCTGATTTCACGGGCCGTAATGAGCTCCGGACTCAGTACCAGGTCGATGTCGAAATTCTCCTTGATGTAGTCCACCGGCTCCGAGAGGAATTTCGGATCTCGGATGCGGGCGATGGTATGGGGAATGCCGTTCTTCTTCGCCAGCATGCAGGCGATAATATTGACCTCATCCATGGCCGTCACCGCCACCAGCAGGTCGCTCTTCGAAGCATCCCGGCTCCGCATAAAGGAAGGACTAGTGCCGTCGGCATGGATGGTAAGCACATCCAGGTCTGGGGCAACAGCGATCTCGAGGCAGAAAAGTCCAGAACCTTTGATATCGGCCTTGAATTTGAAAGAGGAAACGGCGCTGGCAAGGTGACCTATTTCCACAATAAGATCAAGAACATGATCAATTCCCAGCTGCTCGGCCGCTTCGGAAGAATCGTCCGCTACCAGTACGTCAATATCGACAATGCGGTCATGGACGGCGTCGAAGGGGAATACAGCTACCGCTTCAACAAGCACTGGGATGCCAAGGTGAACCTGACCTACCTGGATGCCAGAGACAAGGAAACGAATGCCCGCATTTCTGAAAACGCGCGCATGAACGGCCTCGTGCAGATTTCCTGGACCGATGCGAAGGAAAATCCGTGGACCGCATCTCTCTACAACCTCTGGTACAAGGATTACCTCGACGGCGAAGGAAAGAACTACACCTACAGCACGACCAATTTCGTCGTTACCAAGGACATCTCCAAGTCGACACAGATCTATGCCGGCGTCGACAACATTTTCGACAAGACATTCTCCGATGACGATGATTACTCCATTTACGGACGCACCTGGAGAACCGGCGCGACATTTAAATTCTAAGGGAGGACTTCATGAAAAGTATCGTTTTATATTCGACAAGGACCGGGAATACGAAGATGGTGGCAGAGGCGATCGCTTCTGCGCTGCCGGAGGGGACGCCCTGCCGCAATATCCGCGAGATGAATGAGTCTCTCTCTGATTATGACTGCGTCTTCATGGGCTTCTGGGTCGACAAGGGCACGGCCGGTGATGCATCCAGAAAGGTTCTGGAAAATCTCCATAACCGCCATGTGGCTGTCTTCGCGACGGCCGGCGTCAATCCGGCCAGCAGCCATGCACAGGACTGCCTCAAGAACGGCGCCTCCCTTCTTCCGGAAGGAAAGAAACCGGCAGGCACATTTATCTGCCAGGGCAAAGTCGATCCCCAGCTGATCGAAGCGATGTACAAGCGTTTCCCGGCAGACAATCCGCATGGAAGAAATCCGGAAAGCGAGGCGCGCCACAAGGAAGCTTCCACGCATCCGGATGCAGCAGACCTTGAAAATGCAGCCGCTTTTGCCCGGAATGTGATGAATTTCATCCAGGCTGAAAAGTAAGGAGAGTGCGATGGATTTAAGAAATTATTTTGACCAGCTGACGCCCGAGAAGAGGGTGATGCAGTTCGGAAGGAAGACGGATGAGCCGCTCCGTCTGGCTTTCGACAGCAAGAGGGTCGTCCATGCCGCCATGGGAGGGAGCATGGTGCCGCCTCCCATGGCGCAGAAGGTCTGGCGGGATATCATGGCAAAGCCCGTGGAAGGGCATCCGACGCAGATGGCTTATATCCATATTCCCTTCTGCAAGACGAAATGCCTCTACTGCCCCCTTCTTCCAGAACGGGACGAACCAGGACGAAGAAGACCGCTACATCGACCATCTGGTAAAGGACATCGAGATGGGTGCGGATTCCCCGCGACTCTCCAGCGCGCCGATTCAGGCCGTATTCATCGGAGGCGGCACACCGACCTCCCTCTCTCCTGAAAATGCAGGCCGCCTTCTTTCCACGATCCAGAGATGTCTGCCGCTTGCCAATGACTACGAACTCACCTTCGAAGGCCGTGTGCATGACCTCGTCCCGGAGAAGATGGACGTATGGTTCAGAAACGGCGTGAACCGCATGTCGCTCGGCGTGCAGTCCTTCGATACGAAGGTCCGTCAGGCCGTGGGCCGCATCGACGACGGGGAGACGGTATTCTCCCACCTGCAGGAGCTTCTGTCCTACAACCAGTGCGCTGTCGTCATCGACCTCATGTACGGGCTGCCGTACCAAACGATGGACGTGTGGCACAAGGACGTGGAAACGCTCGTGGAATCGGGCATCGACGGTGCTGATCTCTACCAGCTGAATGTCTTTGAACACAGCGACCTCAATCTGGCCATCCAGAGAGGGAAACTCCCTCCGGCCGCACCGACGCAGGTGCAGTCTGCCATGTTCTCCTTCGGCAAGAATTACCTCGACGCACAAGGGATACAAGCGCCTCAGTTTCTGCCACTGGGCAAGGAACAACAGGGAGCGGAGCCTCTACAATACGCAGGCCCGCTTCGGTACGCACCTCTTCCCCTTTGGCTGCGGGGCTGGCGGCCATGTCGACGGTCTTTCCACCATGCTCGACCGCAGGCTTCCGGCCTATGAAAAGGCCATCGATGAAGGAAGAAAACCGATGATGTTCCTGATGAACCAGTCGCCCAATGCCCATCTAAAAGAAGATATCCAGGGGCAGATGAATCAGAGCAGGCTCGACCTTGATAAACTGATCCAGAGGGAAGAAAAACTGGCCAGCATGGAATTCCTGGGACCATTGTGGGAAGACTACGGCCTTTGGAAGCATAACGGCTACCTGTACCAGCTGACCGAAGCCAATCAGTTCTGGCAGGTCAATATGACGCAGACACTCCTTGAAAGCGTGAACCATCTCATGGGAGAAGAAACGGAAATCCAGCACAGGAGAATCGCCGCACAGGGATAGTGCTGTTTCCTGACAGGCGGTTCGCCTGGAAACATAAAATTGGGGCTGTGGCAAAATGTGCCATCATTTTGCCGCGGTCCTTTTTGATGGGATATATTCTAGCGTTCAGCCAATTAATCAACTTGGATGGCAGATGATAAGCTGAAGGGGAACCACAAAACCGCAGCTCCGCTGCGAGGTAATCAACCCTATCCGCCCTTCGGGCACCTTCCCCGTCTGGGAAGGCAAGTATTAGCGGCACTAGGGAACGCGCATTTTCCGGGATTTTCTATGCCCAAGCCCCATGCCCATCGGTTTGCTATACAGGGGGCGAAAAGTTATAATAGATACACTGTATGGTAAAATACAGCATGGATGATAAAATGATTCTTGACGAAAGCAGGTGATCTCATGGAAGTACATGAAGCAACGGAAATGTATATGAAGACGATCCTTGTATTGAAGAAGCGCCTTGGAACAGTGAGATCCATCGACGTGGCCAATGAAATGGGGTATTCCAAGCCCACGATCAGCATTGCCATGAAGAAATTTTGCCAGGAAGGCTTGATTACGGTGGATGAATCCAACTGCATCCATCTGACGGAGGCAGGACAGACGATCGCCGAGCGGATCTATGAAAGGCATCAGGTCCTTTCCTACATTCTGGAATCCATGGGCGTTTCCGAAAAGCACGCCCTCGACGATGCATGCAAGATCGAGCATGATATCAGCGATGAAACCTTTGCGGCCTTGAAGAAGGAATATGACAGGCTGAAAAAGGAAGAAACGCAGAAATAAAGATTGGACAATAAAAAGAACTATTGCGAAGTGATTTTTCATTTCACAATAGTTCTTTTTGCTTTTACTATAGGGTTCCTTAGTCTCTGGTAAAGAGGTCTCTGGTGTAGACTTTATCCTTGACGTCTTCGAGGTCTTTTTCTTCGCGGTTGGTGAGGATGATGTCGCATTCATCCTTGAGCTGCTGAAGGTCTTTGGTGACGGGGATGCCCATGAAGGAGTCTCCCTTGTAAGACGGTTCGTAGATGAGAAGGGGAATGTCCTTGTCCCTCAGACGCTCGATGACGCCCTGAATGGCGGAGGAGCGGAAGTTGTCGCTGCCGCTCTTCATGATGAGGCGGTAGATGCCGGCTTTCTTCGGATTTCTGGCGGCAATGCGGTCAGCGATGAAGGATTTCCTTGTCTCGTTGGAATCGACGACGGCGCGGATCATGGTTTCCGGGATGCCTTCGAAGTTCGAGAGGAGCTGGCGGGTGTCTTTCGGCAGGCAGTATCCGCCGTAGCCGAAGGACGGATTGTTGTAGAAGTCTCCGATTCTGGGGTCGTAGCCCATGCCTTTGATAATGTCAGCGGTATTCAGGCCCTTTTCTTCGGCATAGGTGTCGATTTCATTGAAGTAGGCAACGCGGATGGCGAGGAAGGTGTTGGAGAAGAGTTTGATGGACTCTGCTTCAGAAGATCCTGTGATGAGGACCGGGATGTTCTCGCGGACAGCGCCTTCCTGTTCCAGGGCTGCAAATTTTTCTGCTTCGGGGCGGAGGGCTTCTTTTCCTTTCGGGATCCCGACGATGATGCGGGACGGGTAGAGGTTGTCGTAGAGAGCTTTGCCTTCACGGAGGAATTCCGGCGCGAAGAGAATGGAAAGGTCAGGATAGACGGCGGAAATTTCCTGGGTGTATCCGATCGGGATGGTGGATTTGATGACGACGATGGCCTTGGAGCCGACGCGCTGGATCTGGGAGAGGATGGCTTCGACGGCCGATGTGTCGAAGTGGTTCGTCTCTGTGTCATAGTTCGTCGGAGCGGCGATGACGATCAGGTCTGCGTCCCTGTACGCGCTGTCGCCATCCATGGTGGCGGTGAGGTCGAGATCCTTGTGCGCCAGGTAGTCTTCGATGTAATCGTCGACAATCGGGGATTCCTTCCTGTTGACCATATCCACTTTTTCCTGGATGACGTCCACGGCAGTAACCTTGTGGTGCTGGGAGAGGAGGATGGCATTGGAGAGGCCGACGTAGCCTGTGCCTGCAATTGCGATTTTCATGGTGAGCCCTCTTTCTGAAGAAATTATCCCTTTTATTATACACTCTTTTCTGGCCTTTAGCAGGAGAAATAGGGTGAAAATCGTTAGGTTTTAACGCTTATTCAAGAAGAGAGGGGACCTTATGAAATACTGCGATTTTATCTAAATAAAAAATTGGTTTATACTATAGATGGCAGGAGATGCAAACAAAGTGCATCTATCAGCGCATCCTTCCCGGGTCAGGCGCCCTGCCGAAGGACCGCCCCGCGGCAGGACAGTTAAACTTACGTTTTCACTCCCCGGTCCGCTGCGGGACCATCCATATTGCCCGTCTGCTCCCTCCCTGGATGAACCTTCCGCCTTGACGGCTGCGTCTCCATACCGCGCAGCCCGTAATCCCGGCTGCAGACGGGTGTGCCATCGTCCCACTCTCCATCATGGACGACGGCGGTGAAAAAGACTTCTGGTTTCCGACTAGGAGTCTTTTTTGCTGGGATTTCTTGAAGATGGCACAAACGCTTATAGCAGGCTGGGAAGAACCTATTGGTGATTACGATTTCTCTTGGAGACTGATTTCATTTATACTGACAGCAAGATTTGGAAATTTCCGTACACTCAAAGACGGATGCTGCTTCAGATATTAAACTCGCCAGACAGGAAATCCTGATCCGGAAACTTATGGCAAAGACCGGAGTGACGGAATAAGGGAAAACGCCTGAGAGGAAGATTTTTCCAGATTTCCATTCTCTTGGGCTTTCCATAATATGGCCATCAAAAAAAAAGCTGTGACAAAATTATGTAAATACTACCTTTAGCATTTCTCGAACGAAGTTCGGTTTAAGGTTTTTTTTGAGCTTGCCCCGTAGGGGGAGCTGGCGACAGAGTCGCCTGAGGAGGTTCATTTCCTCGAGCGAAGCGAGGTTTTTTGGTATTCAGACAAAGCCGGCGCATATAAGTGCTGGATAATCCGATAATAGAATATTCCAATAGAAAAAGGACTGTGGAGAAATGATTGTACATTTTGTCATATCGCTGTCCCTCAGCTTACCTGAGGGCCTTTTTCGTTGAAGTTCTGATACTTCTGATATCCATGAAATTGCCGTTACTAATCAGAATCTGTTATAAGCGAGTAAGGGAAGATTATAAGATGCGCGTATGAAATGACGGGCTCATTCACAAATATTTCTATGATCTGCTGAAAGAAGATCGCAAAACGAGTGTCCGCCTTTAGGGAAAATAGGGAATTAGTATCTGATTTTAGGGAAAACAAGTGTATTTTTGCAGCTGAAAAGAGGAAACCTATCGCAGGAATGCATAGGAGTAAAGGAAGTTAGAACAAACCGATCGACTTATAATAAAAGTATAAACTTCTTATCTCTTATTAGTATTTCTTATAATTTCCCTTTTATTATATATTGAAGTCAAAGAACGGGAGATTTAAATACGCTGATAATTAACGGAGATCTTTCATCAAGGCAGATCCGAGGAGACTGGGGAGTTTCCAGGGAACGGCCGGAAGATCCTGCATCAGCATCCCGATCAAGCAGTGGTCCGGGGGACGGACGTGAATTTTCTTTCGGGGGAAAGGGAATCACCGTAACCACTGCGGCGATATACTCGCAAGCCGCCAGGGGGGCTCTTACGATTTTGAAACGTTTTCAAAGCACCTTTTTTCGCAGCGAACGCCAGGCAAGGAAGTCCGTCTTCTTCCCCGCGTTTGACTGCGATTTTTGTTTTTTACGGCAGAGCGCCAGCCCAGGCTGATCGGCTGCCGGCATGTACCGGGAACTTTCTAAGGAAATTTTTCATTCATCCCATACGGGAATCAGCATCGCATGAGGGGGCACATCTATCTCCAAACTCCAACCTTCCCCTCTCATCGGGCATTCCATATAGTTCGTCATGACCTTCCCAATTAAAGACCGGTCCGACCCCCTTCCCATACTAGTCGGATGGCCGCATGACGGACAGTCGAAAGGCAGAACCTGCTATTCAGGCCTATTCGAGTGAAAAGGACTTCTCTCGTCAAGGAAGTCCTTTTTGCGTGGGATGGGGAGCATGGAAAAACATGAAAAACCATGAAAAACCATACAACCGCAGCTTTGCGCGTGGAACCTTTTCATATTTTAAAAACCAATGAATACTGCACCCCGATTTTAGAAATTGCACCTTTAAAAACCATACAACCGGACTCTGTCCGAGGAAATGCAACTCATCCGTCGGCTCCACCGACACCTTCCCTTCCAGGGCAAGGTCAAGACCGGCCTACGGCCCTTTTTCCCCGTCTGGGAAGGCGAGGTTAGCGGCGCTTGGGAAATGCGCGGTGTACCATTCGTCAGATCATCTTCCCATCCATTTCCTTTATATCCTCTAGTATCCTATTCATTTCCTTTATCACTCTATCAAGGAATCACATAAGATACACGTACAGCAGGGCGGATGTGTCCATGAAGTTTTCTATATGTTCTTAAAAGAAGAGTGCGTCCGTTCTTGAGGGTTTCTCATAAGACCGAGTTATTTTTTACAAAAAGTGCCGAATCCAATCGCGGAACGATGGGAAGCATATAACGGAATAGGATAGGACACTTAATTTACCCTGATTTCCTTGATACCTATAACAAAAGTGTCAACCTCTTATCTCTGACTCGTATTCCTCTTAATATCGTAATTACTATATATTTAAGACGAGAACGGGAGATTAAAAGCGCGCGTTTGAGGGGGATTCTCTATCAACGAATGGGCCGGCCTGGAACCAGGGAATTTCAGGCGGTTCATGGAGCTTGTCACTGGCAAACGCGGCGCCCCGATCCGGCAGTACGCCTTGAAAGGACTCTTTCGGGGGAAAGGGTCCATGGCGGCTGCTTAATTTGGAAAGGTATCGTTTGTGGACCGCCGGGGGGATGTACTATGATTTCGAAGAGTAGTTTTAATGCACGTATTTCCAGACGCAGCAGATGTCAGGGGAAAAAGGTACGCCTTTTCCTTGCTTCTGTCTGCGCCTTTTTGCTTTGTACGAGTGCGGCGCTGCCTGCGCAGGCTGCACCCTCCAATGATATCGTAAAGGGCCAGGGGGCATTTATCTAATATGGCATGGATCCGGTCAATACCCGCCCGAAGGGCATGAGTATCGCCATTGGAAATAATGCGAAGATCGATCTGGGCACACGAACGGAGGAGGCACTCCTTTCCTTCGGATATGGCAAGGAGAGAGGCAAAGATGATGACAGATTTGGTTACACCATAGCTGGCAACACGGAAGCGAAGGAAAATCTGCCGGAAGGAATTGCCATCGGCACGAATTCTTTCGCAAGGGCAGGATCGATTGAAATCGGCGCGCATAATCTGGGAGCGGATGTGGAGATCGGGGATACGAAGGGATCGGAATTCAGCACGTACGGCTTCAGTCCTGCAGCCGGCAGGCAGCTAGGCGTGGCCTCGACGACGGTCGGCACGAATTTGTATGCAAACGGCATGTTCACGACGACCTATGGCAGCTACAATGTGCAGTCGAGCCAGTATCAGGAACTCCATGTGGTCGATACCATTCTTGATGGATATAAGAATGCATTTGGCACTGTCGTCGGTTCCTTGAACTCCAATGAATCGATTGCCGCCTTTCCTCATTCCGGCGCGGAAAACTCTATCATCGGGACGGGAAACCGTGTCAATAACAGCAGCGGAACCATCGCCATCGGCACGGGCAATGAGGTGAAAAATACATGGGGAGTCACTTCGGCAACGATGATTCTGAGCCAGCCGCTTGATTCTCCAAAAGCCATGCAGGATGCAATCATTGACGGAGCCAAAAAAAATCCAGGCGGCGCTGTCATGGCCATCGGCAATGGGAACAAGGTCGACAGCGTATCCTTTGCCCAGGTCCTTGGTACAGGGAATGAACTTAAGGGCCAAAACGGCCTCTTTGATAGCGACAAGTATGTCATGATCGACGGATACAACAATAGTTTCAGGAGAGCAAACAATACGACGGTCATCGGAACGGGCAGCAAGGGAAGCTATGTAACAAGCTCCATTGTCATGGGTGACAACGCCAATGTGGAGAACACCAAAGGCAGCGTCATGATCGGTGATACAAACAGCGCTTCTTATGTCAATTCCTCTCTGATAGCAGGCGCTAAGAATTCCATCACCGGGACAGAGAAGACGCCAAGCGCATCCAATATCTTGTCCGGCGTGGGAAATACGGCATCCGCCGTGCAGCATGTTTCTGCCATTGGATCTGGAAATACCGTCAACAATACCGCGACAACCCAGATTCTTGGCGATACGAACACCGTCAGCTATGCAGCTCTTTCTTCGGTAACCGGATCGAATAATACACTGACTGGTACGGCAGACAATGTAAGCTCAGCTAATATTTTGGATGGTTCAGGAAATACGGCGTCCAATGTAAATCATGTTTCTGCCCTCGGCGCTGTCAATGGCGTGACGAATGCAGATAAGACGCAGGTTTTGGGCGATAGGAACCGTGCAACGAATACAAACCTGTCGCAGATGTTCGGCGTGAATAATGTTTTGTCCACTACGGATGGTGCAGCAGAAAATGCAAAAGATATCCAAATCGGTTATGGTAATTCGGACATCAATGTGCAGAATGTCACTTCTATAGGTTCAGCCAATACTGTTCTTGTTTCGAAGATGTCGCAGGTCATCGGCGACAACCGTTACCTTTCCGGCGCTGACCGTTCCGTCGTCATCGGGTCGGCAGACAGCAATGCGACGCAGATGACAAGCGATGATATCGTCGCTGTCGGTTACAATTCCTATGCGACAGCCTCTGGCGGCGCGGCCTTCGGTTCGGGCTCTGTGGCAGGTACGGCAGCTGGTTATGCAGGCTATGATCCGCTGACAAATCTTCTTTCCCTGAATACGTCCCCGGCCTGGAAATCGACAAGAGGCGCCGTTTCTGTCAACGATATTTTCAAAGGCATCACCCGTCAGATCACGGGCGTCGCAGATGGCACGCAGGACACCGATGCCGTCAACGTGGCGCAGCTGAAGAAGGTTGTCTTCGCCCGGCAGAATGCGACGCAGCCAAATATCAAGGCAGGCAACGGCATCCAGGTCATCAAGACGTCTGACGGTATGTACACCATCAGCGCGAATATCACAGGCACCACATCCGAGACGGGCCATACATCCGCCAGCGTAGGAAATACGGCCGCAGGAACGAATACGAAAACAGCAGTCACGACGCATTCCAGCCTGGCCACTGCAGACACGGCAGGCACTGCAGGCGCAGGAAATACAGGAACATCGGGCGCTAATTCCGGCGGGACGACGATTCTTCCAATTACCCCGGACAGTAATACAAGTGTCGATAATGGTGAAGTCGTCGTGATCAGGAACGTCACGGACCCGACCAGCTTCAAGGCAGACGACGGGAACAGCGCATCGATTTCCCCGAAGGGCACCCTCTCGATCCTTGGGGACAGCACGAATACGGAAACCAGTATTTCCGGAGATTCGCTGAAAGTATCGCTCAAGAAAGACATCACCGTCGACAGCGTCAAAGCAGGAAATACTACCATCAATAACGATGGCGTCACCATAAAGGGCGGTCCGTCCATGACGTCGGGCGGCATCAATGCAGGCGGCAGGAAAGTGACAAACGTCGCGACTGGAGAAATTTCCGCATCGTCCACGGACGCCGTCAACGGCTCGCAGATTCATGAACTCAAGGGCAGCATTACCAATAACACGACCCACCTGACACAGCTCGACAACCGCGTAGGCGACCTCGATCACCGTGTCAATGAAGTCGGCGCAGGTGCAGCCGCTCTGGCGGGCCTTCATCCGGTCGACTATGATCCGGACAGCAAGTAAAACGTCGCCGTCTCCGGTGGTTCCTACAAAGACCAGCAGGCCCTCGCCCTCGGCGCTTTCTACCATCCGAATGACGACACGCTTCTCTCTTTGGGAACGACCGTAGGTTACAACGATAACATGGTTACCGTCGGCGCCTCCTTCAAAGTCGGTGAAAGAGGAAATGTAAAGAAGGTCTACCCAGGTGAAGCAGCCAAAGAACTGACAAGCCTCAAGAAACACGTCGCTGAACAGGACAAGAAACTGGTCTCCCAGGATCAGAGAATCGGCCAGCTCGAAACCATGCTCAAAGAACAGAAGGAAATCAACGAAAAACAGCAGCAGATCATCGCAAAACTTGCCGCGAAAGTCGGCGTATAAAATAATAAAAAGCCTGACTCTGAACAAAGGAAAAGCAGAAAAGCCTCCCAAGTGCGTGGGAGGCTTTTTTGTGTGGAATTTCATTTCGGAAGGCTCGTGGAAATCAAAACTCAGTACATCGCAGTAACATGGCGGTACGTGCCGGTGCGGAAGGTTTTGCCCTGCCTCAGCGGGGAAGGGCGGTCAGCCTATCATTTAACTGTTGCTGACGAAAGGGGTGCAGTATTCATTGGTTTTTATAAAAGGTTCATCGAGCAGAGCGAGGTTGTGCGGTTTTAGCATTTTATATGAAAAAGATGAAAAACCATACAGCCGGCTTGCAGCCTGGGAGATGAACCACCTCATAAAAACCGCAAAACCAGCCTGGCGGCTGATGGAACTACATCTCATTCGTCAGCTACGCTGCCACCTTCTCCTTTCGGAGCAAGGTTAACACCCTTAAACCTCGCTTCGCTCGTGGAAATGCATTTTCCTCCATCTTCCTCTCCCATTCCCAATATCGTTTGCTTTTTTCATAGCTCTGTGATTTCTTCTATCAATCCCTCTCATTTCATAGGTTGCAGGATATACACGAGTTTTAGTCGATGGTATTCACCTAAATGAAAATGGGGACTTTGATCTGATTTTTTGATAAAGTCCGGTAAAGACGGGGCTAAGAGGCATAGACTTTACGCGAAATGTCTGATTCTAATTGATATTTTGATAAAAATGATTCGGTACTCTTATTTTTAAAAGAGCCTATATAGAATATGCTGCATTTAGGAATATCAAGGAAATATTTCAAACTATAACGGGAATACTGGCTTTTATTCTAAAACATAATTTTAAAATAGATTTAAAAGGCAACGTCATTTTGATAAAGCCGTATACTTTCTGACTGTTTATCCAGAATAAATTCAAACAAAATAATTCGATTTTTGACTTTATTGAGAATGGGAATTTTATTTCTAACATGCGTATTCTTGCATGGAAATGATGAAAAAAGGGGAGATTTAAATCAAATATTAATGTATGGTATATCATATTGACTGCTTTTGTAAAGAAAATGTATACTTAGTATCAACGAAGCGTCAAGACATGGCCTTGCTGCTTATCCCGGGGGAAGGCGGCAGGGGCGGGCCGTGTCATGCAAGGACGCGCCGACTGTTTCCTGCCAGCGGGTTTCGTTAGTCAGAAGGAGAACATCCACAAATCGTCCGCGGCGTGCATCGGGGGATGCGCCGCGCGGGGGACGGTTCCTGCAGAATGAGAGCGGCTGTCATGGAAGCTCTTGTTCTATGCAGCGGATGGAAGATGACATGATGAAATGGCGAAAGCTCATTTCTTGAAATAGAAAAACTGGTACAGGGAATGAGTCCAATGAATCCAGCGGCGATCCCCGCTGGATTTGAAGGGCATTCCATAAAGTCCATCCCTATCTACCGGGCGGTGTCTTCGCTTCACTTCCCTTCTCGAGGGCGGAGACGCGGCCGGGAGAACCTCCCCTAGGGCTGGGCAGCAAAGGTGCCTGCAACACACCTTAAAAAGGACTTCCTACGCCTGCGGAAGTCCTTTTCACATGGAGGCTCTTTTGAATCCCTGCACATGCGTTTTAGTTATTTTGTTAACATCGCACATTCAAACACCTTGACAAAAGAGTCCTGTTACTATTAAATAATAGAAAGAAATAAAGTAGATATATGGAACCGGAGCGATGCTTCGGCATATTTTTTACCCATAAGGTTGGCAATAATAACAATGCAAGTTGACAAAGGAGACCGTAAATGTTGTACAGTGTGAAGATGCGTTCGAGCCTGGGCGGGACCCATGGCAAGGGCGGGCGCCACATTTCTGGAGCGGAGCGGATTGTTTCTGAGGATCTGGTGGATGAGACGGTGATTTCCATGATGCGCCGTGCAAGGGAGCATGAGAGAGGATGCGCGGATTTCATTCAGGTGAAGGTGGAAGAGGTGCCGGATGCGGCGGTTTCGTACTGCCTGATGCTTCCGCTTTACCAGATCGACACGAGCGAGAAGTCCGAGGGACACAGGGCAGCGGAGGCTGAGCTCATCCGCGCGGGTGTTTCTCCTTTGGCGGCCAGGCGGGGCATCGCTTCTCTGGAAGCACTGGAAGACAGCATGAGGGGCGCAATCGTGATGGATGCGGAGACGGGCGAAAGGCTCGATGGCCGCGGAGAGCGCGGGGTCCGCTGCAGCAATATGGACAGCGCTGACACGGCTGAGTATGAAGCAAAGATGCGCGGCAAGGGTCTTGGCGGCGATCATCCGCGTGAAGCGCTTGTCCTGGCATCGAAGGTGGCTCACGGACCCGGCACGGTAGCCGAGCTTTGCTGGTCGGATGATCCGGACTATGTGACGGGCTACGTCGGCTCGCCGCTTCACGGCTATGGCCGCATTACGGTGATGAAGGACAAGGGCGACCCGGTCGGCGGGCGCGTTTTCTTCGTGAAGCACGGGACAGATGTTGCTCTTTATGAAGACTATATGCAGAATCAGACGGTATTGGTGAGGTTATCAAATGAAACTTGAAAATATGGGAAAGGCGCTGGATGAAATCCGCGAAGGTGGGCGCTTCCGCAAAGTGCAGGATCTCCGCATGGTGACGGCGTCGAAGGGCGTCCGCCGCGACGGTTCGGAGTGCATTGTCTTTAATTCGAATGATTACCTTGGCATGACGCATGAACAGGAGGTCCAGGAAGCGGCCAGGGATGCCGTACGCTGGGGCACGGGCTCGGGCGGCGCGCGTCTGACATCGGGTGCTGTCTTTGAACTCTCGGATCTGGAAAAGGAGCTCGCTTCCTTCAAGCATGCGGAAGATGCCGTCATTTTCAATACAGGCTACATGACAAACCTGGGCGTCCTCTATGCCCTCGGCGGCAAGGACGATATCATTTTCTCGGACGCACTGAACCATGCTTCCATTGTCGACGGATGCAGGATTTCCCGCGCCCGCACGGTCATTTATCCGCATTCGGATATGGCTGCTCTGGAAGAACTTCTGAAGAATACGCCTGTGAGCGGGCAGCGTTTCATCGTGACAGACGGGGTGTTCTCGATGGACGGGGACATCGCGCCGGTCCCGGACCTGATCCGCCTTAAGGAAAAATACAATGCCTGCCTCATCGTCGATGATGCGCACGGCGTCGGCGTGATCGGCGAGACGGGAAGAGGCTCTGCGGAGCATTTCCACGTCTCTGGCATAGATATCCAGGTGGGGACGCTGTCCAAGGCGCTCGGTGCTGAGGGCGGCTATGCAGCTGCTTCAAGGGAAATCTGCGATTACCTGAGGAACGTTTCAAGGCCGTTCATTTTCTCTACGTCCATCTCAGCCGTGACCGGGATGACGGCGCTGGCAGCTTTACGCCTTCTGGAGCGCGAGCCGGAGCGCTTCGTGGGACGCTTGATGGAGAATACCCGGTACATGAAGGAGAAGCTGGCAGAAGCGGGGATTCCCGTAGAACCAAGCGACACTCCGATCATTCCCATCATACTGAGCGAAGAGGAAAAGACGCTCGCATACGCCTCCCGATGCATTGAGGAAGGCATCCTTCTCTCTGCTATCCGTCCGCCGACGGTGCCCGCCGGGACGAGCCGCATCCGCCTGACCGTGACCGCGGCTCACACGAAAGAAGAACTGGACCGCGCCGTTGCGGTCATGAAAGCGCATTTCCCCCTGCCCTAGCCATCGAAAGGAGCACCTTATGACCGTGACAGGAGAGAGACAATGGATCGTGGATATCTGTGAGACAGCGATGCTCGCCGTTCTCATAGCCGTCAGCGGAGTCTTCCGCATCCCGGGCCTTGTCCCGGGGACGGAGTTCCAGCTCTCAGCCCCGATTGCCGTCGCCATCTGTGGCGTCTTTGGATTTAAGAAATACCTGATTGCAGGGATCCTCGCATCCCTCTTAAGCATGACGATGGGGACCGCGACCATCCTGAACGTCGCCGTCGCCATGACATTCCGCGTCGTCGTCGGCCTTGTATGGCTGGCGCTTGGAGACAGCCGCGTATTCTACGTGATTTCCGGTCCCGTGGGAAGCGCCGCTGCCCGCGTCCTCATGTACTTCCTCCTGGGGAAGGGGCTTGAAGTCATGCTCATCGCAGCCGCTCCTGGCATGATCTATACCGCCGCTACCGCATGGCTCTTCGGGAAAATCTTCATGCGCTGTCGCCTGGAAAGACGATAAATACAGTAATGCACAGTACTTCCATTTCTGTAAGGGAAAAAGCAAAAGGGATGGGTAATTTTCATGCTATCTTTACGCTTTGACAAAAAAGAATTTGCCGAAACGCCGGATAGACAGTAAAATGGGGAAAGAATTCCCCCCAAGGAGGCAAATTATGATTACACCAATGGACATCCATAATAAGCAGTTCACGAAAGCCACCGTCCGTGGTTACAGCGAAGAGGAAGTCAATGATTTCCTGAACCAGATCGTCGCTGACTACGAACGCATTTACCGTGAACACCGCGAAATGGAAGAAAAACTTGACCAGATGAAAGCAAAACTGGCCAATTATGAAAAGATCTCCGAAACAATGACTGCCACCCTGCAGCTCGCCAAAGACACCGCTGAAAACGTGAAGAAGAACGCGCGCAGAAACGCAGACATCCTCATCGCCAACGCCAAGGCCGACAGCGAAAAGCAGATCAAAGACGCGCAGGACTACCGCCGCACCCTCATTCACAACATGATGCAGACCGAAGGCAACATGAAATCCTACGTAGGCAAGATCAGAAAAGACCTCGAACTCGCCCTCGCAGCAATCGATGAACTCGACCGCATGAAAGCCCCCCTCGGCGACGGCGCAGCACAGGAATCCTTCGCAGAAGCTGAAACAGAAGCAGCGGAAGACGAAGAAAAATAAAATCAATCAAAAAAGACCGCAGAGATGTGGTCTTTTTTTGATGGTGAGGGCGGGGGAAGCTCTTGCCGTTGGATCCGCTCTTTTTTTTAGGTTCTTCACGCTTTCTTGTGGGATAAAAATAATAACATATAAAATTGGCATTGAAAAAGAGCATTATCTACTCC
>OLWB01000780.1_pt1 | contig 32095 bp, 42 predicted proteins | sample 1673331 | NCBI WGS metagenome assembly OLWB01 (sample SAMEA3178943, study PRJEB25190) | human gut metagenome | biome: human gut; feature: human-associated habitat; material: faeces | place: Austria | collected 2013
CGTCAAAACCGCGGCTCCCGAAACTCAACAGATGATGGGGGCTGAAAACATCAGATACAGGAGGAAACATGAGCGCATTTTCTTTTAACACCGCTTATCAGCCAACAGGCGATCAGCAGAAAGACGCAATCGCACAAATCGACATCATGCAGAATCGTGCTGTTCAGGCAAATCTTGCATACCAGAGCAGCCTGGATGCGGAAACGCTATTGAAACAGTTATGGCAAATCAATGATGAACTGGGGGAACTGTTGGATAGCGTGGAAAATCACACGCCAGTTATCAGAAAAAAAGCCAGTGATTTGAGCGCACTGATGATGCTTTTCAGCCAACAGGCCGGTCAGCCTATGACTATGTTGTTGATTTGTTAATGATAATCAGGGGCAGGAAATTAAGCGAAAGATGCTCTGCCCCGGGTTTGCAGCGACCGGAACGGTCACGCCACCCTTGTCGCGCTGTGGCCTGCGGCGGCTCCCGAAACTCAACCGATGATGGGGGCTGAAAACCAGAGAGAGGAGAAAGCAGGATGAGTACCCGAAATATCCACGTTAACACCGCGTCGTACACGCTTCTTGTTGCCGGGAAGAAAAAAAACACCGGGGAAGAGTGGGACGTCCTGGAATTCAGCAGCCTGACTGAGCTGAAAAAATATCGCAAAAGCCACCCGGAAAAGATGGCCTTCAGCTATAGCTACGCGCTCAGCCGGGGTGTGGATACGCAGTTCCGCCATATCAACATTGCGGAAGCCGATCACTTCAAACAGTTCCTGCGTCAGATTAAGCGTACCGGCCTCGATATCCGGGCGATCTGCTGACCGGATGTGATGAATATCCCTCCTGATTGTTGCAATCTTGTTAATGGAGACCGGGAGGGATGATATTAAGCGGAAAAATTTTTTATTAAATTTATTCTTTCATAAAGGAGTAGCTGTTATGCGATTAGCTTCCCGTTTTGGTCGGTATAATTCCATTCGCCGTGAGCGTCCTTTAACGGATGATGAATTAATGCAGTTTGTGCCTTCGGTATTTTCCGGTGATAAACATGAATCCCGGAGTGAGCGTTATACATATATTCCAACAATCAATATCATCAATAAGTTACGTGAAGAAGGTTTCCAGCCGTTCTTTGCATGTCAGAGTCGGGTTCGGGATTTGGGACGCCGCGAATACAGTAAACATATGTTACGTCTTCGCAGGGAAGGGCATATTAACGGGCAGGAAGTTCCTGAAATTATCCTGCTTAATTCACATGATGGTTCATCCAGTTATCAGATGATCCCCGGAATTTTTCGTTTTGTCTGCACAAATGGTCTGGTGTGCGGAAATAATTTTGGCGAAATCCGCGTTCCACATAAAGGCGATATTGTCGGGCAGGTTATTGAGGGAGCGTATGAAGTGCTCGGTGTCTTTGATAAGGTCACTGAAAATATGGAGGCGATGAAAGAAATACATCTTAACAGTGACGAGCAACATTTATTTGGCAGAGCTGCACTGATGGTCAGGTATGAAGATGAAAATAAAACACCAGTGACGCCTGAACAAATAATTACTCCCCGTCGTTTGGAGGATAAACAGAACGATCTCTGGACAACCTGGCAGCGGGTTCAGGAGAATATGATAAAAGGTGGACTGTCGGGGCGAAGTGCCTCCGGTAAAAATACTAGGACAAGAGGCATTACGGGTATTGATGGTGATATCCGAATCAACAAAGCATTATGGATGATTGCCGAACAGTTCAGGGAGTGGAAGTCATGATAATATAAGTAAAGCCCCGAAAATTTTTTCGGGGCTTTACTTATATTATCATTATGCGGCATTGATATGTCGTCTGAGATGCCTCAATTTCATCAACTGGCTTTTCGGTAGTCTGTAAATATTGTGCCCGCGAAAAATGGTCTGGCAGGAGGCTGCGCAGTTACCGGATATATATAAGATGGGTTCCCGCTTTGCGGGGCTTCGGCCAGTCAGCATTATCACTCATATGATATTTTTGTGTGTGGCCTTCCATGCCGCGTTTGCGGCATGACCGGTTTTTTTAAAATGTATATCAAATTAATTCTTCTGCGAGCTGTTCATTTTTGAAAGCGGTTTTTCAGATGCACGAAGCTGGATCCCCTTGCTGTTTTTTATCCCGCTGTAAATCCGGTAAACATCTGATGCATAGGCAAGACGCCGCTGGTTCTGACGTTCGGTTTTCCTGAATCCTGCGTTGTATGCACCAACAGCCTCCCAGGAGACTCCCCATTTTTTAAAGGCTATAGCCAGATAATAAGCACCGGTATAAATGTTCAGACAGGGATCTGCTGTCAGATGTTCCGGTTTAATTCCGTAGCGGGCCAGTTCGTTAAAATGCTGGGAATCTACCTGCATAAGTCCACTGCCATATCCCGTAACCGGATTAATACCGATGGCATTAACCCGGTTACGGGATTCTTTCCATGATATTGCTCTCAGCAAGTCAGGGTCAATTTTATAATCTCTGCCAGCCAGATCAAAGCAATCACCAGCCTTGCAGGTCACATTTATAAACATCAGGCAGATCGTCAGAAGCCATTTTCTCATTTTCTCACCTCTGGTGACGTCATCAGGAAATAATTTAACCCACTCCACAAAAAGGCTCAACAGGTTGGTGGTTCTCACCACCAAAAGCACCACACCCCACGCAAAAACAAGTTTTTGCTGATTTGCGTTTTAAATCATGTAATTAATAAATGCTATTTATATTTAATAATTCTGAATTATTAAATAGAGAGTCGTTGGCGATCCTGTTACGACCCTATAGCGACTCTTATTAGGATCAGTACTGACAATTTTCATGAAAAACATTGATATATATTAGGGACGCCCCTAGCGCCGGATCGCATTTTTTTATAGGATGATCCTAGAGGCGCTGCTAGGAGTGTCTTTTTTACTTGTAAACACTATATGCATATTTATAGTGAAAAGTTCATTGCTTAATAATGAAAGGTTTTATCTTATGGCTAGAGTAATTTTGTATATCAGTAATGATGTCTATGATAAAGTAAATGCGATAGTTGAACAGCGTCGTCAGGAGGGGCAAGAGATAAAGATATAAGTGTTTCGGGAACAGCTTCAATGCTTCTTGAACTGGGGCTTCGTGTATATGAGGCTCAGATGGAGCGTAAAGAGTCTGCATTTAATCAGACTGAGTTTAATAAATTGCTTCTTGAATGCGTTGTAAAAACACAGTCAACAGTTGCCAAGATTTTAGGTATTGAGTCACTCAGTCCTCATGTATCAGGAAATCCAAAGTTTGAATATGCAAATATGGTCGAAGATATCAGGGAGAAGGTGTCATCTGAGCTGGAAAGATTTTTCCAAAAAAATGATGAGGAATAAAAAAGAATTAAAAGTTGATTTGCTTCAAATAACAGGATTTTGATCTGGTTCAATTTGATGACAATTAACCACATAAAGGGTATATTAATTATGTGGTTAATGCCACGTTAAAACAGATATTAAAAATCGCCGATGCAGGGAGAGCGACCTCCCCGCATCGACTGTCCATAGAATCCTTTGAGAGGAGGTTCCTATGTATCCGACGGATCGTAGACAACTTAATACTGAACGTCAAATATATTTGGATAAACAGTTTTTTGTCGATGTTTTTTCAATCCCTGCTTGCATTCGAAATACTAATGGAGATTTTATCGGCTACAATGAAAAATTCTCTAAAGAATTTATAGGTAGTCTTGATATCAAAGAGTGGTTTTACTCCCTTCCTGTACAAGTAGCTACATCGTTCTTAAGAGAAGAACTGGATGCTATGTCTTTGCCTTCGTCCATGAATAAAATACAGAGCGTGGCTATAGGTGATAAACTCTGGCTGGTACAATTTATACCATTAATATATGGGGAGGTGGTTAATGTTTTATGGCTTTTTTTCTGCAAAAATTCTAATGTGATAGTGGATTATTGTAGAGGATTACGTTCAAATATAACAAATAACAGAATGCTTGAATTTAAAAACAAATCAACGGAAATTCAATGGAAAGTTTTTATTCTTTATTTATTTGGTTTTTGTCATGAATCGATAGCATCTCTTTTGTCTATTACTAATGGTTCTTCCCGGAATGTAATTTCAGAAGTGTATAAGTTTTTCGGTATACATTCAAAACATGATTTGTTAATTATTTTTCATACGAGCGGGATGCATAGTTTATTCTTGGATGAATTGTTTTTTATTTTAAAATGTGCTGAATAGTTGATGTTTCGTTTTTGTTAAAAACAAGGTGACATTATGTCACCTTGTTTTGTTAATGTAATTTACTCTATTTTTGTTTCTATTTTTATGGATTCATATAATTATATTTAATTATCTAAATGGCTGAGGGGGAGACTTGAGCAGAAATATAATAAGGCCTGCTCCGGGCAATAAAGTTTTACTGGTATTGGACGATGCTACTAATCACAAGCTCTTAGGTGCCCGGGAGCGTAGCGGGAGAACAAAAACTAATGAGGTGCTAGTCAGGTTACGTGATCATCTGAGCCGTTTTCCTGACTTTTATAATCTGGATGCAATAAAGGAGGGAACAGGGGAAACTGATTCGATAATTAAAGATCTTTAAGTTTATTAATCTATCCACAATAGAGGTAACTTATGAATGCTATTTTGAGTGTTCAGGGTGCTTCTGCGCCCGTCAAAAAGAAGTCGTTTTTTCCTAAATTCACGCGTCTGAATATGCTTCGCCTGGTTCGTGCAGTGATCCCGGCTGCTGTTCTGATGATGTTCTTCCCGCAACTGGCACTGGCCGCCCAGGGGGCAGGTCAGGACCTGATGGCCGGGGGTAACGCCACCGTCAAGGCCACCTTCGGTAAAGACTCCAGTGCGGTGAAATGGGTGATTCTGGCGGAAGTTCTCGTCGGGGCCATCATGTACATGATGACCAAAAACGTTAAGTTCCTCGCCGGTTTTGCCATTATCTCCGTGTTTATTACCGTGGGTATGGCAGTCGTCGGTCTCTGACAGGAAATAACGTCATGTCGGGAGACGAGAATAAACTCAAAAAATATCGTTTCCCGGAAACACTGACCAACCAGAGCCGCTGGTTTGGCCTGCCGCTGGATGAACTTATTCCTGCCGGAATTTGTATTGGCTGGGGAATGATGACATCAAAATATCTGTTTGGTATTGGTGCAGCGGTTCTGGTTTATTTCGGGATTAAAAAACTGAAAAAAGGGCGGGGCAGCTTCTGGTTACGTGACCTGATTTACTGGTATATGCCAACAGTCCTGTTGCGCGGTATTTTTCATAATGTTCCCGATTCGTGTTTCCGGCAGTGGATTAAATAGAACTGATACCAGGATTATTCTATGGAACACGGTGCCCGTTTAAGTACCAGTCGTGTAATGGCCATCGCCTTTATATTTATGTCGGTGCTTATTGTCCTCAGCCTCGCCGTTAACGTCATTCAGGGGATAAATAACTACCGTCTTCAGAATGAGCAACGCACTGCCGTGACCCCGATGGGATTTAATGTACCCTTTGCCGTGTCACAGAACAGTGCCGATGCCTCTTATTTACAGCAGATGGCACTGGCATTTATTGCCCTTCGTCTGAATGTTTCACCGGAAATCGTCGATGCCTCACATCAGGCGCTTCTGCAGTATATCCGTCCGGGCGCACAGAATCAGATGAAAGTTATTCTGGCTGAAGAAGCGAAGCGTATTAAAAAAGATAACGTGAATTCTGCTTTTTTCCAGACCAGTGTCCGTGTCTGGCCACAATATGGTCGTGTGGAAATCCGTGGAATTCGGAAAACATGGATTGGTAACTCCGAACCTTTTACTGATATCAAACATTACATCCTTATTCTGAAGCGGGAAAACGGGGTGACCTGGCTGGATAATTTCGGGGAAACAGACGATGAGAAAAAATAATACAGCAATAATATTCGGCGGCCTGTTTTTTTCCTGCAGCGTGATGGCCGCAAACGGCACGCTGGCCCCTACCGTGGTGCCAATGGTGAACGGTGGTCAGGCCAGTATTGCCATCAGCAATACCAGCCCGAATCTGTTTACCGTTCCTGGTGACCGGATTATCGCCGTGAACAGTCTGGATGGTGCCCTGACCAATAATGAGCAGACCGCCTCCGGCGGTGTGGTGGTGGCCACCGTCAACAAAAAGCCTTTTACGTTCATTCTGGAAACAGAACGTGGTCTTAACCTTTCCATTCAGGCCGTTCCCCGTGAAGGCGCAGGGCGTACCATTCAGCTGGTCAGTGACCTGCGCGGAACCGGAGAAGAAGCCGGCGCGTGGGAAACGTCCACGCCTTACGAATCCCTGCTTGTGACCATCAGCCAGGCTGTCCGTGGCGGAAAATTACCCGCCGGCTGGTATCAGGTTCCTGTGACAAAGGAAACCCTGCAGGCCCCGGCGGGGCTGTCTTCAGTGGCAGATTCCGTATGGACGGGGAATCACCTGAAGATGGTCCGCTTTGTCGTGGAAAATAAAACGCTGTCTGCCCTGAATATCCGGGAAAGTGATTTCTGGCAGTCGGGAACCCGTGCCGTGATGTTCAGCCAGCCTGCCAGTCAGTTACTGGCAGGTGCGCGCATGGATGTGTATGTCATCCGTGACGGGGAGGGCAACTGATGGCCAGTATCAATACCATTGTGAAACGCAAGCAGTACCTGTGGCTGGGGATTGTGGTTGTCGGTACAGCCTCCGCGATTGGTGGGGCACTGTATCTGTCTGATGTGGACATGTCCGGTAACGGTGAAACCGTGGCTGAACAGGAGCCTGTGCCGGATATGACCGGTGTGGTGGATACGACCTTTGATGACAAGGTGCGTCAGCATGCCACCACAGAGATGCAGGTGACGGCAGCGCAGATGCAGAAGCAGTATGAGGAAATCCGTCGTGAACTGGATGTCCTGAACAAACAGCGTGGTGATGACCAGCGTCGTATTGAAAAGCTGGGACAGGACAATGCCGCCCTGGCAGAGCAGGTAAAAGCCCTGGGTGCAAATCCCGTCACCGCGACCGGTGAGCCTGTACCGCAGACGCCAGCCTCACCGCCCGGGCCGGAAGGCGAACCACAGCCAGGAAACACACCCGTATCTTTCCCTCCGCAGGGCACCGGTGCTGTTCCACCGCCGACGGCGTTTTATCCGGGGAACGGCACGACACCGCCTCCGCAGGTGACATACCAGTCTGTGCCGGTACCGAACCGTATTCAGCGTAAAACGTTCAGCTATGACGCTGACAGAAAGAAGGGCCCCTCCCTGCCGTATATCCCGTCCGGGAGCTTTGCAAAATCCGTCCTGATTGAGGGGGCAGATGCCAATGCGTCTGTCACCGGTAATGAATCCACTGTGCCGATGCAGCTGCGTATCACCGGCCTGGTGGAAATGCCGAACAGCAAAACGTATGACGCCACGGGATGTTTTGTGGGTCTGGAAGCCTGGGGGGATGTGTCCAGTGAGCGTGCCATTGTACGCACCCGCAATATCAGCTGCCTGAAGGACGGCAAAACTATTGATATGCCGATTAAGGGGCATGTCAGCTTCCGGGGTAAAAACGGTATCAAGGGCGAAGTGGTGATGCGTAACGGCAAAATCCTCGGCTGGGCATGGGGCGCGGGATTTGTTGACGGTATCGGTCAGGGAATGGAGCGAGCTTCACAGCCTGCTGTCGGGCTGGGAGCCACTGCCGCTTACGGAGCCGGCGATGTCCTGAAAATGGGTATCGGTGGCGGTGCATCAAAAGCGGCACAGACACTCAGTGACTACTACATCAAACGCGCTGAGCAGTATCACCCGGTGATACCGATTGGTGCGGGCAATGAAGTGACGGTGGTGTTCCAGGATGGCTTTCAGCTGAAAACCGTGGAGGAGATGGCGCTGGAGCAGTCACAGAGCCAGGCGGAGGAGGGGAACGCTGAAAGCCCGGTGCCGAATCCGCCCACGGCAGAAAGCCACCTGAACGGTTTTAACACCGACCAGATGCTGAAACAGCTGGGCAACCTGAATCCGCAGCAGTTTATGTCCGGAGACAGGAATCAGCAGGGCGGGGATGCCGGTAAGGAGGGCGGAAATGGTGGGTGATGCACTGATATTCCGTGTGGCGTTTGTCGTTCGCTGGCTGCTGTGGGTCGTCAGGTTTGTGGTTATCTGGCCGCTGGCGACAATGGCCCTGATGGCGTTATTTGTTTTATGGAAGGACAACACCACACCAGGAAAATTACTGGTTCAGGAAATTGACTTCGTAAGACAAACAGCCCCTGCCGGGCAGTTTCCTGTAAGAGAATGTCTGCCTTCTCTGCATGACCTTCCGGGGGGAGCAGAGAAAATCTGCCGTTACCGTGCTGCTGATGCTGCAGATTATGTCAGGGAGACTGACCGCTCACTGATGCAACTGACCACCGCATTCTGGGCAACACTGGCACTGATGTATATGTCGTTTGCGGCAGGCACCGGGAAATATCCGATGTGGCCCGGAAAAATGAAATGTGTCCGGGTGGCAGCCGCAGATGAACGTCTGAAGGGAGTTTATACGGAAGACGCTTCCCTGCCGGAAAAAATAAGGAAATGCCCTGTTTATTTCCCTGATGACAGAGCAATCAGAAATAACGGAGATAAAAATGAACATGCGTAATCTTAATATTATTAAAAGCAGTCCTCAATCACTGCCGCACAATTTTAATATAGCCGCTGTCGGTTTGATGAAGAAGGGGATGTCGATGAGTTTATTTTCTTCTCCGGGGCATATTATGGTTGTCGGACAAACCTGTGCGGGGAAAGCAAATCTGACTGCAGAGTTAATTTCTGCTGTTGTGGGGAATAATAAAAAAGGAGAAGGGCAATGAAAAAGATTTCTTTATTTGTTCCTCTGCTGGGAACCTTATTACTTTCCGGCTGCGCCGGAACGAACTCTGATTTTGAGTGTGATGCCACCACGTCAGATACCTGCATGACAATGGAACAGGCCAACGAAAAAGCCAAAAAGATGGAACAGCCTGCAGATGCAAAGCCGGTTGCGGCATCACTGCCGCGCCTGGCTGACGGGAACTTCAGGACTACGTCGGTGCAGGCCGTTGCGGCGACAACGCCGTCCCGAAGCAGGCCTGCTGTGACAGCACTTCCGGAGCAGAAACTGCTGGCACCACGCCCGCTGTTTACCGCTGCCCGGGAAGTGAAAACGGTTGTTCCGGTCAGTTCAGTTGTGCCGGTAACACCCCCACGTCCGCTAAGAACGGGTGAACAGACGGCGGCATTATGGATAGCGCCGTATATTGATAATCAGGATGTTTATCATCAGCCATCCAGCGTGTTTTTTGTTATTAAACCGTCTGCGTGGGGAAAACCACGTATTAATTAACAGGCCCTGAAGTTGTATATCAGCCGGCAATGCCGGCGGGCTTTCTGTATTCAAAATCTGCCTGTAAAACGAGTGCCCTGTGCGTGAAAAGGGATGGGCGGTAGCGTGTCAGAACATGTCGGGAGGAATATTCCTTGAGTGATGAAGCCGATGAAGCATATTCAGTGACAGAACAACTGACCATGACAGGAATAAACCGGATACGCCAGAAAATAAATGCTCATGGTATTCCTGTTTATCTCTGTGAAGCATGCGGAAATCCTATTCCGGAAGCCCGGCGGAAAATATTTCCCGGTGTGACGTTATGTGTTGAATGTCAGGCGTATCAGGAAAGGCAGAGGAAACACTATGCATAAATCAGAAAATGAAAAAATAGATTTTATTCTGGATGAGCATGAGCGGATATTCAGAAAACAGGGTTCTTTGTGTATGGCACTGGGTAAGGGCTTTTTAGTTATAGCTATTCTTTGTGGTGTTGCCACATTCTGTGTTTCTGGCCTGTATCTGAAATCCCTGTGCCTGTCCGTTGCCTGCTGTTGTGGGGTATTCAGTCGTATTTTTAATTATTACAGCGTACCGGAGGAATCACGCAGGGTACTCAGTCGTCAGGAATTGCTCTGGCTTATGAGTCTGACTGAAGACTGTCCGGATATGCACCAGGAACTGCTTAACCGCCTGCTGTCCGGTAAAAAACTGACCGGTCTGGACAAGAGGGAAATCAGGAGTCTCTGGTGGGAAAAGATGGATGCAATGCAGGAGTCTGCCACTCGTCAGCGTGAACAGGATACCATCCGGCAGTTTTCTGAAGAGAGTAAATCCGAATGAAAATCTGCTGTGTTTTATAACCTCATAAGTTAACTGAAGGAATATTCAGTGATTAATATTTCACTGGAGGTAATAAAGAATGCATACCTTTATTTTTCTTGTGCTGATAAAAAATATTAACGGTGGCGGAAGCTGGAATGTTACACCCATGCCAAATACGGATGTATGCGTGCAGGTTCTTCGGACAATCGAAGCGCATGGAGGCAGGGGCTTTGGAAATACAGGAGAATGTATTGAAGTTCAAACAAATGAACCTTTGAACAATGTGATGGAAACACTGAATGGTGGTGGGCAATGAGTGCTTACTGCTTCGAAGGAAATAATATTGACTGGTTTATATGCCTGTGCCTCTTTCTTGTGGTTATCTGTGTTGTTAACGCACTGGCTATGTTTGTTATCCCTGAAAAATTCAGTCTGCGAGTCAACAGAGGTAACACATTGATTGTTAGCGTACTTATCGGACTATATAAGGCTAAGATTAAATGAAGCCGATATATTTAAAATATTTTCTGTCTTTTGTATTTGTTGGTGTTATGGCTATGATTGTATGTATTCCTTTTTACATCGTTTACCTTGCGCAACAACCTGCAACACCAGAACAACTGACAGAGATTTTACAGGAAACTCCCTGTGCAGCAGAAGCATTTCAGGAGACACTTAATTATCAGTCTGAACCTTTAACCATTGGTAAGGCAAATAAAATCGCATCAGAATGCAGAAAAAGAAATGAAATGGCAGAGGCGCGACGGGTAAGAGAAAATGAGCGCAATAAAATACGCGAAAAACAACTTCAGGCATTAAATGATGCTCATTCAGTAAAGGAACGTTAATCCTGGTTTCCTGTTAAAAGCCTCCATTTCTTATTTTGTGCTGTGGTTTTAAGAATGGCACTGCGTGATATATCCACGGCCACAGACTGATATTTTCCTTTTTTAAACGTACTAAGGAATACTCGTATGAGTAATAACCCACTTGAGGCCGTCACTCAGGCGGTGAACTCCCTTGTCACCGCACTGAAACTGCCTGATGAATCCGCAAAGGCCAATGAAATACTGGGTGAAATGAGCTTCCCGCAGTTCAGCCGTCTGCTGCCGTACCGGGATTACAACCAGGAATCTGGTCTGTTCATGAATGACACCACGCTGGGCTTTATGCTGGAAGCCATTCCCATTAATGGGGCGAATGAGTCCATTGTGGAGGCGCTCGACCACATGCTGCGTACCAAACTGCCGCGCGGTATTCCGTTGTGTATCCATCTGATGTCCAGTCAGCTGGTTGGTGACAGGATTGAATACGGCCTGCGGGAGTTCTCCTGGTCCGGTGAGCAGGCTGAGCGGTTTAACGCAATCACCCGTGCCTATTATATGAAAGCCGCAGAAACACAGTTTCCGCTGCCGGAGGGAATGAATCTGCCCCTGACCCTGCGCCATTACCGGGTGTTTATCTCGTACTGTTCTCCCTCGAAGAAAAAAAGCCGGGCCGACATTCTGGAAATGGAAAACCTGGTGAAAATCATCCGGGCGTCTCTGCAGGGAGCATATATCACCACGCAGACGGTGGATGCACAGGCTTTCATCGATATTGTCGGGGAGATGATTAACCATAACCCGGACTCCCTGTACCCGAAAAGACGTCAGCTGGACCCGTATTCTGATTTGAATTATCAGTGTGTGGAGGACAGTTTTGATCTGAAAGTCCGGGCTGATTACCTGACGCTGGGCCTGCGTGAGAACGGCAGGAACAGCACGGCCCGCATCCTGAATTTCCATCTGGCCCGTAACCCGGAAATCGCCTTCCTGTGGAACATGGCCGACAACTACAGCAACCTGCTGAACCCGGAAATGTCCATTTCCTGCCCGTTCATCCTGACGCTGGCCCTGGTGGTGGAAGACCAGGTGAAAACCCACAGCGAAGCCAACCTGAAGTACATGGACCTGGAGAAGAAGTCGAAGACCTCCTATGCCAAATGGTTTCCGTCCGTGGAGAAAGAAGCGAAGGAGTGGGGGGAACTGCGCCAGCGGCTGGGCTCAGGTCAGTCCTCCGTGGTGTCCTACTTCCTCAACATCACAGCGTTCTGCAAGGACAACAATGAAACGGCGCTGGAAGTGGAGCAGGACATCCTGAACAGCTTCCGTAAAAACGGTTTTGAGCTGATTTCACCGCGCTTTAACCACATGCGCAATTTTCTGACCTGCCTGCCCTTTATGGCCGGGAAAGGGCTGTTTAAACAGCTGAAAGAGGCCGGTGTGGTTCAGCGCGCAGAGAGCTTTAATGTGGCCAACCTGATGCCGTTAGTGGCGGATAACCCCCTGACACCGGCAGGTCTGCTGGCACCCACCTACCGTAACCAGCTGGCGTTTATCGATATTTTCTTCCGGGGGATGAATAACACCAACTACAACATGGCGGTCTGTGGCACCTCCGGGGCCGGTAAAACCGGGCTGATACAGCCACTTATCCGCAGCGTGCTGGACTCCGGGGGCTTTGCCGTGGTGTTCGACATGGGGGATGGCTACAAGTCCCTGTGTGAGAACATGGGGGGCGTATATCTGGACGGTGAAACCCTGCGCTTTAATCCGTTTGCGAACATCACCGATATTGACCAGTCAGCGGAGCGTGTCCGTGACCAGTTGTCGGTGATGGCCAGCCCCAACGGTAACCTGGATGAAGTGCATGAAGGTCTGCTGCTGCAGGCGGTCAGGGCCTCCTGGCTTACCAGACAGAACCGGGCGCGTATTGATGATGTGGTGGATTTCCTGAAAAACGCCCGGGATAACGACCAGTATGCCGAGTCCCCGACCATCCGCAGCCGTCTGGATGAAATGATAGTGCTGCTGGACCAGTACACTGCCAACGGTACTTACGGCCAGTATTTTAACTCTGATGAACCGTCCCTGCGGGATGATGCGAAAATGGTGGTGCTGGAGCTGGGTGGACTGGAAGACCGTCCGTCCCTGCTGGTTGCGGTGATGTTCAGCCTTATCATTTACATCGAGAACCGGATGTACCGCACGCCGCGTAACCTCAAGAAACTGAACGTTATTGATGAAGGCTGGCGTCTGCTGGACTTCAAAAATCACAAGGTCGGTGAGTTTATTGAGAAAGGTTACCGTACCGCCCGTCGTCATACCGGTGCCTATATCACCATCACACAGAACATCGTCGACTTTGACTCTGACAAGGCCTCCAGTGCTGCCCGTGCGGCATGGGGTAACTCCTCCTACAAAATTATCCTCAAACAGAGTGCGAAGGAGTTCGCGAAATACAACCAGCTGTATCCGGACCAGTTCCTGCCACTGCAGCGTGACATGATTGGCAAGTTTGGCGCGGCCAAAGACCAGTGGTTCAGTTCCTTCCTGCTGCAGGTGGAAAACCATTCCTCCTGGCACCGTCTGTTTGTGGACCCGTTAAGCCGTGCCATGTACAGCTCTGACGGCCCGGATTTTGAGTTTGTGCAGCAGAAACGTAAGGAGGGGCTGAGTATTCATGAGGCGGTGTGGCAGCTGGCGTGGAAGAAGTCAGGGCCGGAGATGGCTTCGCTGGAAGCCTGGCTGGAAGAACATGAGAAATACAGGAGTGTTGCATGACCACAACGCAAAAAACGACTGATGTTACAGCCCGTCAACGCAGCCACTGGTGGTGGACGGTGCCGGGATGCCTGGCAATGGTGTTACTGAACGCAGCCGTCAGTTACGCCATTGTCAGACTGAACACGCCGGTAACCGTCGCCTTCAACATGAAACAGACAGTGGATGCGTTTTTTGACAGCGCCAGCCAGAAAAAACTGTCAGAAGTGCAGTCGAAGGCGCTGGCTGACCGTTTTAACGCGGCACTGGAGGCCAGTCTGCAGACGTGGCAGCAGAAGCACCACGCTGTCATTCTGGTGTCGCCTGCCGTGGTACAGGGGACACCGGATATCACCCGTGAAATCCAGCAGGATATTGCCCGGCGAATGAGGGCAGAACCATGAGATGCCGGGGGCTGATTGCCCTGCTGGTATGGGGGCAGAGTGTGGCTGCAGCTGATCTTGGCACCTGGGGGGATTTGTGGCCGGTAAAGGAGCCGGACATGCTGACGGTGATTATGCAGCGTCTGACAGCTCTGGAGCAGTCCGGAGAGATGGGCCGGAAAATGGATGCGTTTAAGGCGCGGGTGATCCGCAACAGCCTGCGGCCCCCTGCCGTGCCCGGTATCGGTCGGACGGAGAAATACAGCAGCCGCCTGTTTGACCCGTCGGTCAGACTGGCTGCGGATATCCGGGATAACGAAGGTCGTATCTTCGCCCGCCAGGGGGAGGTGATGAACCCGCTGCAGTATGTGCCTTTTAACCAGACACTGTATTTCATCAACGGTGATGATCCTGAGCAGATTGAATGGATGAAGCGCCAGACGCCTCCCACGCTGGAAAGCAAAATTATCCTGGTGCAGGGCAGTATCCCGGAGATGCAGAAGGCTCTGGACAGTCGTGTTTACTTTGATCAGAACGGCGTGATCTGCCAGCGTCTCGGCATTGATCAGGTGCCGGCACGGGTGAGTGCTGTCAGTGGCGATCGTTTCCTGAAGGTGGAGTTTATTCCGGTCGGGGAGGGAGGGAAATGAAACGGTGTATGTGGTTGTGTGTGGTTTTGCTGCTGACTGGCCATGTTCCCGCAGCGTCAGCGGACGCTGCCTGTGAAGGGCGGTTTGTTAACCCGATCACGGATATCTGCTGGAGCTGCATCTTCCCTCTCTCGTTGGGCAGCACAAAAGTGAGCCAGGGAAAGGTGCCGGATACGGCAAACCCGTCAATGCCGCTCCAGTTCTGCCCGGCGCCTCCCCCTGTTTTTAAACGTATCGGGCTGGCTATTGGTTACTGGGAGCCGATGGCACTGACGGATGTCACCCGCTCACCGGGATGCATGGTTAATCTGGGGTTCAGTCTGCCGGAATTCGGGAAAACGGCACAGGGTACGGCTAAAAAAGAAGATAAACAGGTGAACGGGGCGTTCTATCACGTTCACTGGTACAAATACCCGCTGACGTACTGGCTGAACATCATCACGTCGTTGGGGTGCCTGGAAGGCGGAGACCTGGATATTGCCTATCTGTCAGAAATTGACCCTACCTGGACGGACAGCAGCCTGACCACCATCCTCAATCCGGAGGCGGTCATTTTTGCAAATCCGATAGCACAGGGAGCCTGTGCGGCGGATGCCATTGCCAGTGCCTTTAACAAGCCGCTGGATATCCTGTTCTGGTGTGCCGGTTCGCAGGGCAGTATGTATCCGTTTAATGGCTGGGTGAGCAATGAATCCAGTCCGCTGCAGTCATCCCTGCTGGTCAGTGAACGGATGGCGTTTAAGCTCCACCGTCAGGGAATGATAATGAACACCATCGGCGTGGATGTGGCTGTCTGTTATGAATATCCGTCGCCCATACTTCCCAAAGCGCGCTGGCGTTATCAGATGGTGAATATGTACCCGGACAGCGGGCAGTGCCATCCGTTCGGACGCAGTGTGATGCGCTGGGAGACGGGAAAAAATCCGCCCAACACTAAGAAAAACTTCGGTTACCTGATGTGGCGTAAACGTAACTGTGTGTTCCTGTAAGTCATGTTAATCAATAAGAGGATCGATTATATGAAGGTGTGGGTAATAAGAAATAAACACGCAGATGACTTCAGAAAAATATGTCTTCTGTTTATCCGGTTAACGAGCAATGTATTAAAGCTGTTTCCTTTTGCTATGGTGATGTGCTCTGTGGTGTGGTTTTATTTTTGCCCTGAATATATTCTCTCAGACATTGTTAATGACTGGCATGATGCAGATACACTGGAAAAAATCGGGCTTGTCAGACTGTATCTGAAGACGTCTTTTATTCTTACAGTGGTGGGCGTTGTTATTTCATATCTTTCTTCAGATAAGTTTATGCCCGTTAAGCGCAGGAAATGAGTCTGATGGTTATCATAAATATAACAGTGTGTGCATGTGTACAATATAAGTAAAGGTGCGTTATGGGATTTTTCTCATTTTTACGAAAGATAAGTGATAAAGAAAAAGGGGTTTTTATCAGTGAGGAGAATTGGTTCTCACTGCTGGAAAAGGTGAGTGCTTTTGATAAGGTCAGACAATGGGCTGAAAGTAATGGTGGGGCATATTATCCTCTGCAGGAGTGCCGTCGGCTTACAGATATTGAAGATATCAGGAAATCAGAGGATATACTGAACCGACTGGAGTTTATTGACAGAAGATTTCGGGAGTTCATCAGCATTATGTCTGAATATAACTGTAATGATAAATCTAAAGACAGGTGGGAGAAATGGTTGTCTGAATACCCACCGGAAAAAATATACCAGGTCCGGAGAGAGGGAGACCATCTGTCATTAAAAAATTACGGTGATGATATTACTCTGGACAGAGATACCGCCGTGGCTACGGTGCAGATTACTGTCAGCAGAAAATGCATTACTCAGGAAGAAATGGATGAATTATATGCTTTGTCTGAGAGACTGAAAGAAAAGTGCGCCGGTAATTAAATTATATCACTATGCCGGGAGATGATATGAGCCGGAAAATATTTGTACTTTTTGCCCTGACCACAGGACTGTTTATTTCTGCCCATGCTTCGGAAAATGTGAATACACCCGAAAACCGCCAGTTCCTGAAGCAGCAGGAAACACTGAGTCAGCAGTTACGTGAAAAGCCGGACACACAGCTGCAGGCATGGGCAGAACAGCAGGTCAGGGCGAATCCCCTTCAGCATTCCGATAACCAGTTTCTCGATGAACTGGTCCGTAAACAGCAGGCTGCTCAGAAGGATAAACCACAGCAGGGTGCCGTGTATTTTGTGTCGTTTTCCATACCCGAAGAGGGGCTGAAACGGATGCTGGGCGAAACCCGGCACTACGGTATTCCGGCCACACTGCGGGGTATGGTGAACAACGACCTGAAAGCCACGGCTGAAGCAGTGCTGTCTCTGGTGAAAGACGGTGCGACCGATGGTGTTCAGATCGACCCGACGCTGTTTTCACAGTACGGCATCCGCAGCGTGCCGGCTCTGGTGGTGTTCTGCAGCCAGGGGCACGACATCATCCGGGGAAATCTGCGCGTCAGACAGGCGCTGGAGAAAGTGGTCGCCACAGGAGACTGCCGGCAGGTGGCTCAGGGACTGCTGGACGGCACCGGGGATAAGTCGCAATGAGTTTACCTGCAGGCTATTACCGGATTGACCCGGACATCCGTGCACTGGTGGCCGCGATGAACGTTCACGGATTTCGTACATATGCGTCCTGTCAGGGGCATGGTTTCCCTGTTACAAAGCTGCCGCCTTATATCGCCTTTGCCTGTCCGGTAAAAATGGCTGCCCTTCTGGAGCAGCGACTGCGGCAGGATGCTGAATCAGCAATACCACGTCTGACATGGGGATGGTCGGTGAAGGGGACTTTTAACAGTGATTTTCAGCTTTGCTTCCGGCTTCAGCCTGAAGGCCCTCATCACTGGTATCACCGGTACTGTCGCCGCTCACTGCGTGCAGACTTCAGGACGCTGGTCCGATTAGTGAATCCGTAAATCTGTTCCTGTTAAGGAGGCATTGATGGCGCTGACAAAGAAACAGCGGGAAAAACTGCGTATGAAATTCGGTGGCCGTTGTGCGTACTGCGGCTGTGAACTGCCGGAGAAAGGATGGCATGCCGACCATGTTCAGGCGGTGCTCCGCAAGTCAGAGCAGTGCATGAAGGCTGCAGAAAAGCGCATTTTCAGGCTGAAATCCACCGGTGATGTTTTCAGACCGGAGGCCGACTGTCCGGAAAACCTCGTCCCCGCCTGTGCGCCGTGCAACCTGCTGAAAACAACATATTCGCTGGAGATGTTCAGAACGCAGGTGTCCCTGCAGGTTGAACGGGGGCGCAGAAGCAGCGTGAATTTCAGGACCGCAGAACGGTTCGGGCTGATTCAGGTGGTGGACAAACCAGTCGTGTTCTGGTTTGAGCAATATCAGAGGGAGAGTGAGGTATGAAACGTCTTCTGCCATTGCTGCTGGGGCTGGCAGTCAGTGTGGCACAGGCTGACAGCAACAGTGATTACCGTGCCGGCGCTGATTTTGCCCGTCAGATCCAGGGGCAGGGTATTGGCAGTATTCAGAGTTTTAATCCACAGGAGAGTATCCCCGGGTATAACGCGAACCCGGATGAGACGCAGTATTACGGTGGGGTGACTGCCGGCGGGGATGGCGGTCTGAAAAATAACGGCACCACACAATGGGCAACCAGTGAAACCGGCAAAACCATCACAGAGTCATTCATGAACAAGCCGAAAGACATTCTGTCACCGGATGCGCCGTTTATTCAGACCGGCAGGGATGTGGTGAACCGGGCTGACAGTATCGTGGGAAATACCGGACAGCAGTGCAGTGCGCAGCAGATAAACCGCAGTGAATTCACAAACTATACCTGTGAACGTGACACGATGGTGGAGGAATATTGTTCCAGGACAGCCAGGATCACAGGAGACTGGAAATACACGGATGAATATCGTGAGGTGACGATACCGCACTCACAGTTCCGGTTCAGTATGAACGGTCTGAAACTGGTGTTCAGCGTTACCGTACCTGTTGCCGGGACAGTGGAAAGCGCCTCGCTGTCGGCTCATGCAGGGCTATATTTCCTTAACTCCCGTTACGACTTTATGAACACAGCCTTTAATGTGCAACTGGTTACAGGACAGAGCGGGACTTTCACCATACCTGTGCCCTCCGGGTTTTCTGTCACACAGGGGCAGGTTCTGACCGGTAGTGGCTGTACTGCAAACGGTAATTGCCTCCCGCACGGGAATGGTGACAGGATGGTCTATGAATCGCTTGTCAGTGGTGCTTCCACCTTTACGCTGAAACTCAGGATGAAGGTCCGTGATAAGGAATGGGTTCCACGGGTGGAGTGGGTGGAGAGTTGTCCGTTTAATAAAGCGGATGGCGTGCTGAAAGGCACTGAGTGTTCAGAACCGGGTGGTACGAAAACGGGTGTGATGGAAGGTAAAACCTGGAGCATCACACAGGCGTGCTGGGCATACCGGGATAAATATGTCACACAGTCCGCAGATAACGGCACCTGTCAGAAATATGTCGATAATCCGGCCTGTACGCTGGCCTCACGTCAGTGCGCGTTTTATTCCGATGAGGGAGCTTGTCTGCATGAGTATGCCACGTACTCCTGCGAGTCCAGAACGTCCGGAAAAGTGATGGTCTGTGGTGGTGATGTCTTCTGCCTTGACGGTGAATGCGACAAGGCGCATAGCGGAAAAAGCAGTGATTTTGGTGAGGCAGTATCACAGCTGGCGGCACTGGCCGCTGCTGGTAAGGATGTTGCCGCCCTGAATGGTGTGGATGTCAGGGCTTTCACGGGCGAGGCGAAATTCTGCCGTAAGGCCGCAGCCGGCTTCAGTAACTGCTGTAAGGATGGTGGCTGGGGTCAGGATGTGGGACTGGCGAAGTGCAACAGCGAAGAAAAGGCGCTGGGAAAGGCAAAGGACAACAAACTGACGGTGAGTGTGGGCGAGTTCTGCTCCCGGAAAGTGCTGGGTGTCTGTCTGCAGAAAAAGCGCAGTTACTGCCAGTTTGATTCGAAGCTGGCGCAGATAGTCCAGCAGCAGGGGCGTAACGGGCAGTTGCGTATCGGGTTTGGCAGCGCAAAAAGTCCTGACTGCCGGGGAATAACCGTGGATGAACTGCAGCGTATTAAGTTCGACCAGCTGGACTTCACTAACTTCTACGAAGACCTGATGAATAACCAGAAAATCCCGGATAATGGTGCGCTGACCGAAAAAGTGAAAGAGCAGATTGCCGGTCAGCTGAAACAGGTGGGGCAGTAAGGTCGGGAAAATAATGAAAGTCATATTCACGTCGAATCGTCTTGTTGATTTTCTTATCCGGCTTTTGATTACAGCGATTGTCATTTCCCCGGTAATTATCTGGTCATGGGATACGGTAAAAGAAACCACGGCAGGCGGGGTGCTTGCTGCTGCTTTCGTTATTTTTTACTCCGGTGTGCTCCTGTTTATTCTGTATTTTTGTTTTTCTGCTCTGACTGACCTGCAGAAACCTGATGAAAGAAAAAGTGATGAAAGGAATGAAGATGAATAAAGCATTACTGCCACTGTTACTCTGCTGCTTTATTTTTCCGGCGTCAGGGAAAGATGCAGGCTGGCAGTGGTATAACGAAAAGATGAAACAGCCGGAACCGGAAAATAAACCTGCACCTGTAATTCCCCGTCAGGAGCCGGATATTATGCAGAAACTGACCGCGCTGCAGACGGCAACAAAGCGGGCGCTGTACGAAGCCATTCTGTATCCCGGAGTGGATAATTTTGTGAAATATTTCCGGCTGCAGAATTACTGGACTCAGCAGGCCGGGCTTTTCACCATGAGCGCCAAAAAGGCCATGCTGGCACATCCTGAACTGGACTATAACCTGCAGTACAGCCATTACAACGGCACGGTACGGAACCAGCTGGCGGCAGACCAGGCACAGCAGCGACAGGCCATTGCGAAACTGGCTGAACAATACGGCATTATGTTTTTTTACCGGGGGCAGGACCCCATCGACGGGCAGCTGGCGCAGGTCATTAATGGCTTCCGGGATACGTATGGTCTGAGTGTTATTCCCGTTTCCGTGGATGGCGTGATTAATCCACTGTTGCCGGATTCCCGGACTGACCAGGGGCAGGCGCAGCGCCTCGGTGTGAAATATTTCCCGGCCATGATGCTGGTTGACCCGAAACAGGGCAGTGTTCGCCCGTTATCATACGGCTTTATTTCTCAGGACGACCTGGCAAAACAGTTCCTGAACGTTTCTGAAGACTTTAAACCGAATTTTTAAAGAGGTCGTTTAAATGAATTTTATTTCTTTATGGCCTTTATTGCTGGCCCAGGTGACAGTGATGTCACTGACAGTGATTTTCCTTGCTGCTGACAGGCGTTTTTTTTCATGGGACTGTTTTGTGGTTTGCAGCCTGTCCATGATGATGGCAGAAGGTATTGTTATTATGAAATATGAACTGTGGCATATCCCTCCTGCCCTGCTGGGTCTGGCAGGAGTGTTGTCATGGTTGCTGCTGCTACTTCATACAGGATATTTTTCAGGCATATCAGAAGGCGTGCATAAGCGTTTGTGGCTCGCTGTTGCCTCAGTGTTTTCTGGTGCAGGAATGATTATATTCTACTGGTTACTCCAGCCATCAGAAACCATAATGAAATAATGCCCTGTTAATATGTAAATGAACTCATTTACAGAGTAAAAGACAATCAGAGATAACTTTTTTCTGTCCCCACACCTGATGGTGAATGGCTTTTAATTCATGTTGTTTGTTAAGTATGGTTTTATTCTGTATGGATAAAGAAAATAGTAGTATTCCTGAAAGATGGTTAATCGCGTCTGGTGTTGCGGTTATTTTACTGACCTTACTGGCTTTTATGAGTTTTCCGGAGCCGGATGTCAGTATGAATCGCTATTATAGCTGGTTGATGAATGTGTTAATTCTGAGTGTGACCGGGGTAATGTATGTGGCGCTGTCTGTTGTAATGGTAATACTTTATTTTCTTTACGAGCGTAACAGCAGGTTATTGTACTTGTCTGTGCTTGCCCTAATCATTGCAGCAGGTATCTGGCTTCTCAGATTTCTGGATAATTTTTTAATGACGCCAGCATTTCATGTTGATCTGTTTGTTTTATGGGTGCTCCTCTGTTTTTTGTACATTCGCTGTAAAAATGAAATGAGTATACCGGAATAATAATCAGTCGGTTTTTTATTTGCCATCCTGCTGAGTGTGGCAGATATTACAAACAGGATATATTTATGAGTAAATATAAATTCTCTTTACCCCGCCTTGATATTACAGGTGTATGGGTGTTCTCCCTGGGGCTCTGGTTTCATATTGTTGCCCGTCTGGTTTACAGAAAGCCCTGGATGGCTTTTTTTCTGGCAGAGCTGATTGCGGCCATTCTCGTTCTGTTTGGCGCATACCAGATACTGGATACATGGATAGCCCGCGTCAGCCGGGAAGAGCGTGAGGCACTGGAAGCCCGTCAGGCCGCCATTCTTGCTGCAGAAAAGGAGAGCAGACATGTCTCTCACTAAATCACTGCTGTTCACCCTGTTACTGTCAGCCGCTGCCGTGCAGGCCTCCACCCGGGATGAAATAGAGCGACTCTGGAATCCGCAGGGTATGGCCGCACAGCCTGCACAACCGGCAGCAGATACGTCAGCCAGGACAGACAAGACAGAAAAGCCGGCTCCCCGCTGGTTCCGCCTCAGCAACGGCAGGCAGGTTAACCTGGCCGACTGGAAGGTGGTGCTGTTTATGCAGGGGCATTGCCCTTACTGTCACCAGTTTGACCCGGTACTGAAGCAGCTGGCACAGCAGTACGGCTTTTCCGTTTTTCCCTACACCCTGGATGGTCAGGGGGATACCGCCTTTCCGGAAGCATTACCGGTGCCACCGGACGTGATGCAGACCTTCTTCCCGAATATTCCGGTGGCCACACCGACCACCTTCCTGGTCAACGTCAACACGCTTGAGGCATTACCGCTTTTACAGGGGGCAACGGATGCCGCCGGTTTTATGGCGCGGATGGATACCGTTCTGCAGATGTACGGAGGGAAAACAGGTGCGAAATAAGCAGGTGGTGTTACTTATTGCCGGAATATCCGGCGTCGCGACGGGAATAATCGTCAGCCTGAATATCCCCTTTATCCGTCAGGGGCTTTTTTATCCCGCCAGCCCTGTGGAAATTGTCGTTTCGCTGTGTCTTACCTTTTCTGTTTCTGTTGTGTTTTTTGTAGGGGCAATTGTGGGATGGATTTTGGTGTCTGAAATATATTACAGCCGCATGACCGGTCTGAATGAATCATCAGAAATATCAGAGGAAACTTATAATGAAAGAAAACAAAAAGAATCAGGAATTCAAAATCAGAAAAATTAAACGGGATATTGAGCGAAGTTGTGATAACGCCATAAAATACTTCTGGCTTTTTGTGGTTTTCTTTGCTGCCGGATTGATTGTAAGGAACGTTATGCATGATTTTTTCAGTGCCGGTATTGATTCGTGGAAAGCTGACCCGGAATTAAATAATTTTCGTTATATGTGGAACACCCTGATGTATGTCATTCCGATTATGTTATATGCGCTTGCAGCTGGTTTTCTTGCTGCGGCTTCTCTGTCGCCGTTGTGCGAAATAATATTTGGGGGTGTCCGGATATTCCTGCTGAAACGCCGTATGCGCCGGGAGAACACATTAAGGGAGGGCAGCAATAATGCTTCGCATTAAGCCTCTTTTTATTCTTTGTGCCGCCTTACTGACGGTCACACCTGCTGCGTCAGCGGATGTGAACAGCGACATGAACCAGTTCTTCAACAAGCTGGGCTTTGCCACCAATACCACCCAGGCCGGAGTCTGGCAGGGGCAGGCTGCCGGGTATGCCTATGGCGGTTCTCTGTATGCCCGTAATCAGGTCAGAAATATCCAGCTTATCTCCATGACACTGCCCGACATCAATGCAGGGTGTGGTGGCATCGATGCCTATCTCGGCTCATTCAGTTTTATTAATGGCGAGCAGCTGCAGCGTTTTGTTAAGCAGATTATGAGTAACGCGATGGGGTACTTTTTTGACCTTGCCCTGCAGACAACGGTGCCCGAAATCAAAACCGCGAAAGACTTCCTGCAGAAGATGGCGAATGACATTAACAGTATGAACCTCAGTAGCTGTCAGGTGGCCCAGGGGATAGTTGGCGGGTTGTTTCCTCAGACGCAGGAGTCGCAGCAGAAGGTCTGCCAGGATATTGCAGGTGAGAGCAATATCTTCGCTGACTGGGCCGCTTCCCGTCAGGGGTGCACGGTCGGAGGGCAGTCTTCTGCGGTGCGTGACAAGGCCAGCGATAAGGACAAGGAGCGGGTACTGAAAAACATCAATATCATCTGGGACTCGCTGTCCAAAAACAGGATGCTTGATGGTAACAAAGAGCTGAAAGAGTTCATTATGACGCTCACAGGTACGCTGATTTTTGGTGAAGACAGTGAGATTACCCCTCTTCCTGCACGAACCACTGACCGCGATATTGTCCGAGCGATTATGGAAGGGGGTACCGCGAAAATTTATCACTGCAATGATTCGGATAAGTGCCTCAAAGTGGTGGCCGATGCGAATGTGACCATCAGCAAGGACAGGGCGCTCAAGTCACAGATAGCGAAACTGCTCACCAGTATTCAGAACAAGGCGCTCAGTGATTCTCCGCTGGCTGAGAACGAAAAAACCTTCATTCAGAGCACCACCATTCCTGTTTTCAGATATCTGGTTGACCCACTGATGCTGGGCGTATCCAACAGTGTTCTCTACCAGCTGACGGACTATATCGGTTACGACATCATGCTCCAGTACATTCAGGAACTGCTTCAGCAGGCCCGGGCGATGATTTCCACCGGGAACTACCCGCAGGCGGTCCTGGACAGTGTGCTCGATAACCTTAATCAGGCGCAACAGATTGCCATTTTCCAGAGACAGGTGCAGGTCCAGCAGGATGCATTGCTGGTCGTTGACCGTCAGATGAGCTACATGCGCCAGCAGTTGTCTGCCCGTATGCTCAGCCGTTACCAGAATAATTATCACTTCGGGGGAGGCGTACAGTGAACGAGGTCTATGTCATCGCCGGTGGGGAATGGTTACGGAACAACCTGAATGCCATCGCTGCCTTTATGAGTACCCGGACGTGGGATTCCATCGAAAAAATTGCGCTCACATTATCTGTTCTCGCAGTGGCTGTGATGTGGGTACAACGGCACAACGTGATGGATTTGCTGGGATGGGTTGCCGTGTTTGTACTTATCAGTCTGCTGGTTAATGTCCGCACATCGGTGCAGATTATTGATAACAGTGACCTGGTTCAGGTCCATCGTGTGGATAATGTACCGGTCGGGCTGGCGATGCCACTTTCACTGACGACCCGTATCGGGCATGCGATGGTGGCCGGCTATGAGATGGTTTTCGCTCAGCCGGACAGCGCCACCTACAGCAAGACAGGCATGCTGTTCGGGGCGAACCTGATTGTGAAAAGCACCGATTTCCTGTCCCGGAATCCGGAAATCATCAATCTGTTTCAGGACTACGTCCAGAACTGCGTGCTGGGTGATATTTACCTGAACCACAAATACACGCTGGAAGACCTGATGGTGGCTGATGACCCCTATATGGTGATTTTTTCCCGGCCCAGCCCGCTGCGGGGGGTATATGACAGTAATAATAATTTTGTCAGCTGCAAGGATTCGTCGGTCACGCTGAAAGACAAGCTGAATCTTGATACAAAGACCGGAGGCAAGACCTGGCATTATTATGTGCAGCAGTTATTTGGTGGCAGACCGGACCCTGACCTGTTATTCAGGGAACTGCTCAGTGACAGTTACAGCTATTTCTACGGGGCCAGCCAGTCGGCCAGTCAGATTATGCGTAAGAATGTGACAATAAATGCACTGAAAGAGGGTATCACCAGTAATGCGGCCCGTAACGGTGATACGGCCAGCCTGGTCAGTCTGGCCACCACCTCATCAATGGAGAAACAGAGACTGGCGCACGTCTCTGTCGGACATGTAATAATGCGAAACCTGCCGATGGTCCAGACCATTCTGACCGGAATAACCATTGGTATTTTCCCGCTTCTGGTACTGGCTGCTGCATTTAATAAAATGACACTGCCGGTGCTGAAGGGCTATGTGTTTGCCCTTATGTGGCTGCAGACATGGCCTCTGCTGTACGCCATTCTGAACAGTGCCATGACATTCTATGCGAAGCAGAACGGTGCCCCGGTGGTGTTGTCGGAAGTCTCTCAGATACAGCTGAAATACTCCGACCTGGCATCAACCGCAGGTTATCTCTCAGCGATGATCCCCCCTCTTTCGTGGATGATGGTACGAGGCCTTGGTGCCGGATTTTCCAGCGTATACAGCCACTTTGCGTCTTCTTCCATCACGCCAACCGCCAGTGCGGCAGGCAGTGTGGTTGACGGTAATTACTCCTACGGCAACATGCAGACGAATAACGTGAACGGCTTCAGCTGGAGCACCAACAGTACCACGTCATTTGGTCAGATGACGCACCAGACCGGTAGTGGTGCAACCGCCACGCAGACCCGTGACGGCAGTATGGTGATGGACGCCAGTGGGGCAATGTCCCGTTTGCCGGTTGGTATTAATGCAACGCGTCAGATTGCAGCAGCGCAACAGGAAATGGCCCGGGAGTCGATGAATAAGGCGGAAAGTGCCCTGCATGGTTTCAGCAGCAGTATTGCCAGTGCCTGGAACACGCTCAGCCAGTTTGGTTCTAACCGGGGAAGCAGTGATTCTGTCACCAGTGGCGCTGACAGTACGATGAGCGCGCAGGATTCCATGATGGCCAGCCGTATGCGCAGCGCAGTGGAAAGCTATGCGAAGGCGCATAATATCAGTAATGAGCAGGCGACTCAGGAGCTGGCATCCAGAAGTACGAGAGCTTCTGCCGGGATGTATGGAGATGCTCATGCTGAATGGGGGATTAAACCTAAAATTCTTGGTGTTGGTGGTGGCGCAGGTGTCAGAGGTGGTGGTCGGGCAGGTATTGACTGGAGCGATGATGATGCGCATCAGGCCAGCAGTGGTTCACGGGCCAGTCATGATGCCCGTCATGATATCGATGCCAGGGCTACACAAGACTTTAAAGAGGCAAGCGATTACTTTACCAGTCGCAAGGTCAGTGAATCCGGCAGCCATACTGACAATAATGCCGATTCCAGGGTGGACCAACTGTCTGCAGCCCTGAACTCAGCGAAACAGAGTTACGACCAGTACACGACGAATATGACCCGCAGCCATGAATATGCTGAAATGGCCTCCCGTACTGAAAGCATGAGTGGGCAGATGAGTGAAGACCTGTCACAACAGTTTGCACAGTATGTGATGAAACACGCGCCGCAGGATGCAGAAGCTATTCTGACAAACACCAGTTCACCGGAGATTGCAGAACGTCGTCGGGCAATGGCCTGGTCTTTTGTTCAGGAACAGGTACAGCCTGGTGTTGATAACGCCTGGCGTGAATCCCGTGGCGATATCGGTAAAGGAATGGAGAGCGTACCTTCGGGCGGTGGCAGCCAGGATATTATTGCAGACCATCAGGGGCATCAGGGTATTATTGAGCAAAGAACGCAGGACAGTAATATCCGTAATGATGTAAAACATCAGGTTGATAATATGGTCACAGAATACCGTGGCAATATCGGAGATACTCAGAACAGCATCCTCGGCGAGGAAAATATTGTAAGAGGGCAGTATTCTGAACTGCAAAATCATCATAAAACAGAGGCATTATCTCAGAATAATAAATATAATGAAGAAAAGTCGGCTCAGGAAAGAATGCCTGGTGCTGACAGCCCACAGGAACTGATGAAAAGAGCAAAGGAGTATCAGGATAAGCACAAGCAATAATATTGTATGGGGGAGATGATGATGAAAAATTCAGCTCATATTGCTCTGATAACGGTGATACAGCTCATTGCCTGTTATCTGGCTGATTGGGGGAGCGCTGAAACAGTTTTTATCCTGTGCTTTATTGTACTATGGCAGGGATTGTTTATATGGTTGTTTTCTCAAATACGAAAAAAACGGCATGTGTCGGATGAGTTTAAGTTTAGTACAGGCGTTTGGTATATAACGATGCCAGTATCTTCCTTACTCTCTCCGTTATTAAGCCTGATGGTTTTTATCATTGGTACACTATACGAATTAAGGCGAGTTAGTGGTTGTGTAAGTGTAAGAGAATGGGGCGGGAATCAACTTAAAAACCAATATGATGGGGGTGAAAAGTTAGAGTTCGGGTTCGTTGAATACACCCCAACTACCTACTATAACCCTTCAACCGGATATCCTATGCATGGAGGATTTGATTCAGCAGGAAATACTTTTGGGACTCGTTGGCAGGACTATGATGATAGGCGATAAGAAAACTGTAGCTTGTAATAAAGGTAATTTGATGAAAACAAAAAAATTGATGATGGTTGCACTGGTCAGTTCCACTCTGGCCCTTTCAGGGTGTGGTGCGATGAGCACAGCAATCAAGAAGCGTAATCTTGAAGTCAAAACTCAGATGAGTGAAACCATCTGGCTGGAGCCTTCCAGTGAACGCACCGTTTTCCTGCAAATCAAAAACACATCTGACAAGGATATGAGCGGATTGCAGGCAAAAATCAGTGATGCCGTTAAAGCCAAAGGCTACCAGGTTGTGACCTCACCTGACAAGGCATACTACTGGATCCAGGCCAATGTCCTGAAGGCAGACAAAATGGATTTGCGGGAGTCTCAGAGCTGGCTGAACAGCGGTTATGAAGGTGCCATTGCCGGTGCAGCATTGGGCACCGGCATCACAGGATATAACTCCAGCTCTGCCGGTGCGGCGCTGGGCGTAGGGATTGCCACAGGGTTGATTGGTATGGCTGCCGATGCAATGGTGGAGGATATCAACTACACCATGATCACGGATGTGCAGATTGCAGAGCGGACAACATCGAAAGTCAGAACTGATAATGTTGCAGCTCTCCGTCAGGGAACCTCCGGTGCAAAAGTGCAGACCAGCACATCAACCGGAAATCAACATAAATACCAGACCCGTGTGGTATCCAATGCCAACAAGGTTAACCTGAAATTTGAAGAAGCGAAGCCAGTACTGGAAGACCAGCTGGCTAAATCCATCGCGAACATCCTGTAAATTACCCATCCGGCCCGGACAGATTGTACCGGGCCGATATTCCTGCCCCGGATGAATACATGAACCGTGCAGAATCTCGTCTCTCGCAGGTACTCTTTCTACTGGGCTATGACAGTGAAAAGTATCCTGAGCATGTATGTCGGGAGTTATTAAAAGAACTTTACCGGTTTGCTGATGCAACCGGAGATTCTGAACTGGCCATAGCCTGCCAGAGATACCTGACAGCACTGGAACCGTTCTCTGCATATGAGATCGGCGTAAGCGCAACAGAATATCTTCCTGTGAGTGAATATCCGACCGGACGTCGCAGAAGAAAATAGCTGACGCCTCGCGTTGCTCGTTGTCCAACCCCGGAAAGTAACAAAATAAATTTTGTCACTTCCCGGCGTTTCCGAAATAAATATGAGAACACTGAACGGTTGTGCAAATTCTTTGTGCGACCGTGAAGTGTTGCCGGCGAAGCCGGAAGCTTCCGGAGAAAGTCATTATGACATCAGACAATATCGCTGAATATGTTGGTGAGAATAATCAATTTACTGAGAAGCCTGTAACTGAATACCCCCCGGTGATACAGGATAATACAGCGACCACTAAAGACTCTCTGTACAGCAATAATATTGACACTGACCTTTTAGTGGTTATCGGAGGGCTTGTTGTTATATTGTTTCTCATGATGCTTGTCATGTACTTTATTAATTCTCTCAGGCATAAGGAATTAACTGAAATACTGACAAAAATATCTTTTCCTGAGAAATCCGGGAGCAATCCGCTTAAGCCGGAAGAGGGCCGCTGTAATTTGTTGTCCCTGTGTGTGCTGGCCCCGGTATTCTGTACCCCCAAAAAGCTGGCAGAAGTCTCCAGACAGATCATCGTGACCAGTGCGCAGGAAATTGCCTGGACGCCCGGGAGTAGCCGTATTGATGGTGAGCAGGAAGAAAATATTACCTGGTCTCTGTCGTCACAGACTCATGCCGATAAATACGATCTCATCAATAAAACGTCCCGTGTTTCTCCTGACAGTGGCCACTTTTATGAACCGGGCACGGCTCTGGATTATCGTGAACGGGTACGCCTTTTTATTCAGATCCAGTTTTCACACGAGAGTGACTGGTCTGAAATATTGCGCCTGACTGATATCGTGCTGGAAAAAGTTTCTTCCGGCAGGTCAGCAGGCGGCTATCACCACCGGTATACAGGGTATACATGGTTTGTTCTGTGAATGTATTCCACACCGCTCTTTTCTGCTCTGTACCTGACTTTACCGGAGTTTCATCATGAGTTTTAACGCAAAGGATATGACCCAGGGCGGTCAGATTGCGTCCATGCGTATCCGCATGTTCAGCCAGATCGCCAATATCATGCTTTACTGCCTGTTTATTTTTTTCTGGATACTCGTTGGTCTGGTTTTATGGGTAAAAATAAGCTGGCAGACGTTTGTGAACGGCTGTATTTACTGGTGGTGTACCACGCTGGAAGGCATGCGGGATTTAATCAGGTCCCAGCCGGTCTATGAGATCCAGTATTACGGCAAAACCTTCCGGATGAACGCGGCTCAGGTACTGCATGATAAATACATGATCTGGTGCGGTGAGCAGCTATGGTCTGCATTCGTTCTGGCGTCTGTCGTGGCCCTGGTTATCTGCCTGATCACCTTCTTTGTTGTCTCCTGGATTCTGGGGCGTCAGGGTAAACAGCAGAGCGAAAATGAAGTCACAGGTGGTCGTCAGCTGACTGACAATCCGAAAGACGTTGCCCGGATGCTGAAAAAAGACGGCAAGGACTCCGATATCCGGATTGGCGACCTGCCGATTATCCGGGATTCTGAAATCCAGAACTTTTGTCTGCACGGAACAGTATCGACGGGTAAGTCAGAGGTTATCCGACGTCTTGCCAACTATGCCCGTAAACGTGGTGATATGGTGGTGATTTATGACCGTTCGTGTGAGTTTGTCAAAAGTTACTATGATCCCTCCATTGATAAGATCCTGAATCCGCTGGATGCACGCTGTGCCGCCTGGGATTTATGGAAGGAGTGTCTGACACAGCCGGATTTTGATAATGTCGCGAACACGCTGATCCCGATGGGCACAAAAGAGGACCCGTTCTGGCAGGGCTCCGGGCGCACCATCTTTGCGGAAGCGGCGTACCTGATGCGTAATGACCCCAACCGCAGCTACAGCAAACTGGTGGATACACTGCTTTCCATCAAAATTGAAAAACTGCGTACCTATCTGCGTAACTCACCGGCGGCTAACCTAGTGGAAGAGAAAATCGAGAAAACGGCGATTTCCATCCGTGCTGTGCTGACAAACTACGTGAAAGCCATCCGTTACCTGCAGGGGATTGAGCACAGCGGTGAGTCCTTCACTATTCGTGACTGGATGCGTGGTGTCCGGGAAGATAAGCAAAACGGCTGGTTGTTTATCTCGTCGAATGCCGACACCCATGCCTCCCTGAAGCCGGTGGTTTCCATGTGGCTGTCCATTGCCATTCGTGGTCTGCTGGCAATGGGAGAAAACCGTAACCGTCGTGTGTGGTTTTTCTGTGATGAGTTACCCACGCTGCATAAACTGCCGGATCTGGTGGAGATCCTGCCGGAAGCCCGTAAGTTCGGTGGCTGTTATGTGTTTGGTATTCAGTCCTATGCCCAGCTGGAAGATATCTACGGTGAGAAAGCGGCGGCCACGCTGTTTGATGTGCTGAATATCCGAGCCTTTTTCCGCTCTCCGAGTCATAAGATTGCAGAGTTCGCTGCCGGTGAAATTGGTGAAAAAGAGCACCTGAAAGCCAGCGAGCAGTATTCCTACGGTGCAGACCCGGTACGTGACGGGGTATCAACCGGTAAGGAGATGGAGCGCCAGACGCTGGTCAGTTATTCCGACATTCAGTCTCTGCCGGATCTGACCTGTTATGTCACCCTGCCCGGACCGTATCCGGCAGTAAAACTCTCCCTGAAATATCAGGCACGACCGAAGGTTGCTCCGGAGTTTATTCCGCGTGACATCAATCCGGAAATGGAGAACCGTCTGAGTGCCGTACTTGCTGCACGGGAAGCAGAAGGGCGCCAGATGGCCAGCCTCTTCGAACCGGAGGTTGCCTCCGGAGAAGACGTGACTCAGGCTGAACAGCCACAACAGCCACAACAGCCACAACAGCCACAACAGCCACAACAGCCACA
>OLWB01000786.1_pt1 | contig 32055 bp, 32 predicted proteins | sample 1673331 | NCBI WGS metagenome assembly OLWB01 (sample SAMEA3178943, study PRJEB25190) | human gut metagenome | biome: human gut; feature: human-associated habitat; material: faeces | place: Austria | collected 2013
CAATTTGTCTCGCTTAGTCGGCGTGGCCTCGCCGGGGGCCGCCTTATCCGCCTTGGGTGGGCGGCCCTTGCGGGGCTTCGCCGCCTCCTTGCCAGCAGGCTCCGCTTTTTCCTCTTTTGGAGGACGGCCCCGACGGGCCTTTTTCGGTTCGCCATCCCCAGCGGCAGGAGGTTCCTCCTGCGTTTTCTCCTCCGGCTCTTTTGCCGCCTCCTCTTTTTCTACCTCGGCCCGGGCTGTCTGCCGCTTTTCATTCATCAGCTCATTGATTTTGTCAAAGGACACCACCACATCACCGGGCTCGGGCTGGGCAGGCCCCTCCTGCTGGGGTGTGGGAGCGGCAGTTTGTTCGGGAGCCGGAGCCTGGGGCTCGTCAACCGTAACAGGAGCGGGAGCCTCCGGGAACTTCTCCTCACCGGGGCCTGTGTTCAATTTTTCATCTGCCATTCACTATCCTCCTTTTCGTGAAAGTTGCACAATTTTGCGGGTTGAATTTCTGTAATTATTTTTTTGCCTCCTTCCGGTCTATCCACGCAAAAAAGCCGCCCGATTTGAACGCCGGACGGCTTTTTGTGTAATGTGATAGATCAAATATTATTTTTTGTGGTTCGTAGGCTCCGAAAAGCCTTGTATTTACAGCGTTCCTAATAGGAAACAATCATATATTATTGCGCTCTATTGCCCTCTTTACCTTGTCATAGATGTATAGATGTATAATAGTTACCCCGTGTGTCCGTTGACGATAATAATTACAGTAGTTGAATCGAGATGTATGACTTTTGCAGAGTATTTTTCATCGGAAAATACTTAAAGTAAAGGTTTGGTTGATTTAGTTTACTGTAAGTAATGATCTAATGGTCGTAATGTTAGAAAATTTGTCTGGCTACATTATAAATTGACCAGAAGGATTGTAATCCTCGAGTGAATACGTGATTTTATAATTATATTTTATCTATCTTTGAGTGACAGGTGTAATCCAAATCCTTAAAATACAGAAGCGCCCCTCAGATTATCTGAGGGGCGCTTCCTGTTTTCATGTGATATTGCCATACAGCTTGATAAGAAAGAAGGCTACTACAGCAGTTATAACCGGTATGCTACAGAGTATTCTTTTCACGAACTGTCTCCTTAATCTTCGATCCTCTCACAGTACACCACATACCGCTGCCGCCCGCCGCTGGCGTAGGGATGGCAGGTCAGCAGCGTCAGCAGGTCGCGGCTTTGCTGTATCTTGATCTTATCCACCTCATGGGGCTGGATGATCTGAATGTCGGCCACTGTGTAGGTCAGCGTTTCCCATAGATTTGTCAGCGTAACGGTATCGCCAACATGTAAGCGGTCTATATGCCGGAAATAGTCCGCACCGCGCCAGCCCCGGTGGCCGGCGATAACGCAGTTGGTGTTGTCGCCGCCGATGGGCGCGGAGGTATTACCCAGCACCGCCGCACCTGCGGCAAGGTGGTCATCGGACGCGCCCAAGTAGACCGGCATGGTCAGCTCCATGGCGGGAATTTTCAAGACGCCTATTACCTCGTCCTCGATGCCGTAGGCAGTCAAGTCGGCGGCGGGTTCTTCGCAGGCTTCCAGATCAATAAGACGGGATTGCTTTTCTGCGTAAAGCTGGCGGTTATACTCTTGTAGAGCCGCCAGCAGTTCGGGATATTGCTGCTCCGGCTTCCGTTCTTCGAGGAAGCTCTGCACGGCCTCATCCGTGTTGGCTTGCAGCCTGTACCCTGTAATCACCGGCCACAGCATGACGCAGGTGCCCGCCACGGCCAACAGTACCGCCAGTACAAAAGGTGTCTTACGCATGGCGCATCCTCCTTCTTACCAAAAAGTAAGCACCGCCAACCACATCCGCCGCGCCAAGGCCGATACCCAAGCCGGTGAGGTAATGCCGCGTCCAGGAAGATGCCGCAGGCTTTTCTGCGGCGGCAGATGCTTCCTGTTCGGGGGTATAAGGAACGCGGTGACCACGAACTAAAAGTCGGTGGGTGTTGATGCCAAACGGGGTACACGTCACCAGCGTGACTAAATCCTTGCCATCCGCAATTTGCAGCAGGCTTGTGTCCGTGGGCAGCACCGTATTGATGGCATCAACCTTATATGCCAGCGCCTCTCCCAGCACATGGATGTAAAACGTGTCGCCCTCTGCAAGCTGGTCAATGTCCGAAAACAGCTTGGAACTTGCCATGCCGCTGTGGGCGGACAGCACCGCGTGGGTGCTTGCGCCGCCCACTGGCAGGGATGTACCTACCACATGGCCAACCGACTTTTCCAGCGTGTCGGCGCTCGTGCCATGTTCCACCGGCAGGTACACGCCGATTTTCGGAATTTCCACATAGCACATGACACCGCCCACGGTGAGCTGCTGGGCATACGCCAAGGGAGGGGCAGATGCCCCTCCCTCAGTGATAGCTGCGCCGGACAGCATGGTGTTGTATTGCTCTGCCGCTTCCCGCTGGGCGGTCAGTTCAGCAGCATCGGTATCCTCAATGGCAGCGGTATATGTGGTTTCAACGTCTGAATGATATTTATCACTTACCAGCTCTCCCGCCAGTGGATAAAACATCAGCCCCAACGCAACAGCACCGCAAGCCGCCGCCAGTAGCCAGCGTTTCACTGCTCGTTCTTGTGCTTGCGGCTGCGGATCACGATGAAGGCAGCTGCACCCAGCAGAGCCACTCCGCCAATAGTGAACATCCACGTGCCGTAACCGCCGGTCTTGGGCAGATCGAAGCCGGGATTATTGACGACCGTCAGGGGGACGATGGCGTTGCCATCGGTCATGGTAACGTCCTTGCCGTTGACGGTGGCGGAGGCGGTCAGCAGTTTTGCGCCGCACTTCTCACACTGCCCGTTCTCAGCGGTCTTGATAATGATTTTGACCGCGTCCCTCAGCAGCACATAGCCCTTGTTGGTGGCAATTTCGGTCAGGGAATAAGCATCATCCTCCAGCCCCTTGACTACGATGTGGCCACTGCTGTCGGGAACGAAAGTGGTAGCATCAGCCTTCTTTGCGGCAAAGCCCTTGGTGTAATACACGCCATCCTTCAAGTCGGCAATCACGAATATATCATCGGTGTCGTTGTGCAGCCGGAACTTCACGTTCCACAGGTTGCCGCCGTTATCAGAAAACCGCTTGAGTACGTCAACACCGTAGGTATAGACATGGCAGCAGTCCTTGAGGGTATCAAAGTAGGTGTTATTCGTTCTGCGCCACGTCAGCACGACCTCATTGGGGTTGTCGGTATCTCCCATCTTGGCATCGGCGGTCAGGGTGGCAGCGTAGGAGATACGCATGGTGCAGTCGGAATAACCGCGCTTGACGCTGTCGGTATACACGGTGGCCGCCTCGTTGATCTCCGCCAGACCGGTATCGGTCATGCGGATGGTCATGGTGTTGGCGGCGTCATCGTAACCCACAGTGAATTTGCCAGAGCTTTCATCCCAGGTGGCGATCTTGTCGGTGCAGCCAGCGTCCTTGAAGAACTCGATGACCACATCGTTCTTGTTGTACTTGATGCCCTTAGACATGGTATCAACGTAAGTGTACTCGCTGAGACCGGATGCCTTGGAGGTGATGGTGGGCAGGGTGCTGATGATCTGGTAGTCCACCGTGTCGCCCACGGAAGCAGTAGCGGTATGAGCGTAACCGTCCTTGATGTCGGTCAGAGTACCGGTGTTCTTGCCGGTAGAGCTCTTGGCCTCACGCACGGTCTTTTCGAGGTCAGGATTTCCGGTCTGATTCTTGGGGTAAACGGTCACATCGTAATTCCACGCCGCGCCATCGATGGTGGTCATGGGCAGGGCCACGAAGAAGGGATTGCAGGTAGAGGTCACGTTTTCAGGGACGCGAGTCTCCACCACCAGATACAAGCCCTGCACCATATTGGAAGCAGAAGTGTGACCGGTGGTGTCCGTTTCCGTCATAGCCACACCACCATTTCTGCCAGCGGCCTCCAGCGCATTTTTGACAGTGGTGGCATTGGCAACCAGCGCAGCGGTCAGTTTGTTGTTGAGCATATCGCTGGTGAAGTAGTTGATACCGCCCTCAGTCTTGTGAGTGTCTGCGCCGGTCAGACCGATGGCAGACAGTACGGCATTGGAGCGTTCAGAGCCATCAAAGCCATACAGCACACCCACCTGACGCTGGCCCTCCACGGCCTCACTGTTCATGGTGATGTCGGCCACGCGGAGGTAGGTGAACTCTACGCCCTGAATGGCGTACTTGCTCAGCTTGTCGATAACCGCGTCGTCATGCAGGCCGGTGGAGACGTAGGACTCAGCGTCCCACGCGCCGTCTTTGCTGGCTGCGGTGATGTCGTACTTATAGATGCTCAGGGATGCTTTTTTGCTGGTGTCGATGGTAGGCGCAGGATCTGTTGCGGCGAACGCTGTGGTGATGAGGCCCAGAGCCATAACAACGGCCATGAGCAACGCCAATACGCGATGGATCTTTTTCATTTGGTTGTCTCCTTGTTCATAATTTTTGAGTTGAGTTTTTCACTTTTTACGGGTATACTGGTGGTATCAATCTGAAGGAGGTGCTTGCAGATGGTCTATACCGTGGAGCAAATCGCGCAGCGTATTTTGCCTGTTGCACAGAAATATGATCTGAAGGCGGTTTATCTGTTCGGTTCCTATGCCCGTGGCACGGCAACCGAATCCAGTGACATAGACCTTTTGATCGACACCTCGGGGACAAACATCAAGAGTCTCCTCTCGCTTTCCGCTGTGTACTGCGACTTGGAAGATGCGCTCCAAAAAAGCATTGACCTGATTACGGTAAGCTCGCTGGAGCAGCGGCCTCAAATGGAAAACGATGTACGCTTCCGTGATACGGTGCTGAAAGAAAGGGTGAATCTCTATGTTGCCGCCTGATGCCCAGCGCTTGGCGCATATCCGCGATTACTGCCTTGAAATTCAAAAGACGATAGACCGCTACGGGAAGTCCTTTGAGACATTTGACAACGACCCCGATTATCAACGTTCGGTATCTTTCTGCATTTTGCAGATCGGAGAGCTGAGTGGAAAACTCTCCGCCGAATATCGACTTGAAACCGCAAAACACATCCAATGGGGTCCCATCAAGGCCATGCGTAATCTTGTGGCGCATAACTACGGTAGCATGAGCCGCGAGATCATCTGGGAAACCGCCGTAGCGGACATCCCCGTTTTGTGCGAGTTCTGCGAACAGCAGCTACAAGTCTTTCAGAATTGAACCATCAGCCTGCCGTTTTGCGGCGGGCTAATTTTTTGCAAAAATAAACACCCATGCAAAGCATGAGTGCTGCAAACAGGAAATAGGTTGTAAATCCCGTTCCGCCCGTGAACGGCAGGACGAATCCCGCATTGTTGCAGGCAGTGATGGTAATGTCTCGGTTATTGCTGTCCAACGTTCCTGTGAACAGCGGCTCGGTCAGCAGCGTGTACCCTGCGGGAGATTTGGTTTCCGTCACACGGTACTGCACACCGATTTTGAGGTCGCTCCACTTGGCGACGCCGATCTTGTCGGTGGTAATTCTGCCCACCTCCGTCCACGTCTTGCCATCTGCGGAAGTTTCCAACAGCAGCTCCGCACCAACAAGCGGACTGCCCGTCACATCCACCTTGCAGACGCTGATGCTGCCCTTCTCCTCCACGGCTTTGATTTTAATATACGCCTTCACGGGGTCGCGCCCCACGCCGGTATAACCGGCCATCGCCTGATACCGTCCCGTCCGGTCGTACCAGCAGATCACCGCTCGATCCGGATCGATCTCATAGGCACTGCCGGTGGCCGAGTAGGTTTTCTCGGTGTCGAGATTCTTGGCCGCCGCTGCCGTGGCCGTGATGGTCAGAGCGTTGCCCTTCCGCGAGAAAGTAATGCCGCTCCCGCTGTTGGCGGCGAAATTGTAGTCACTCAGTACTTCATTGTCATCCGTGACCGTAGCTGTATAGCTGCCCGCCGCGTTCCTCTTCAGCTCGATGGTGTCGCACCAGCGCGGTGCGTACTCTGCAAAGCTGGGGATCATCGTGGCGTTCTGCATCGCCGCCGCGATCTCGTCATACCACAGCTCGAAGGTCGGGTAGCGGCTCGTGTCTACGCAGCCATAGAACGGGCTGTATCCCCAATCGTCGTAGGTATAAGCGTTGCGGTATTCGCAGATCAGCTCCCAGATGATGGCCTGCGTGGCCGCCCACTTTTCCGCGTTGATGATGGCACTACTGTTCCGGTCGCCGGATGCAGCACCGTAGTCGGCGCTGGGATAGCCCAGGGACATCGCCAGTGCGATACCGCTCTGCACAGAGGCGGGCAGGTTATACCAGCTGGCACTGGATCCCTCCTTGTAGGTGCCGCTGTCATCGGAATGAACACCCGGCTCGATACAGTAGGCCACCGCGCCATCCGCATATTTCATGTGGTAGAGGGCGCTGCCGCTGCCGAGGCTGCTGGTAGCCGAGATGGTCAGATTTGTAATGGACGGCGTTGTGCTTTGGCTATAATCATACTGACGAAATGTGATCTCGTCAGAATAGACGTAGACCCTGTACTTGACCGTCACGCTGGCAGCATAGGCGGTCACCGCCAGTGCTGCGAGCATGGCCAGTGTCAATACAAGGCCCAGCAACATTTTTTTGTGTTTCATGGCTCCTCCTATTCGGATATAAGATGACCCCCTCCATGTTGGAGGGGGTCTTGTATGAAGTTACCGCTTAGCCATCGTACAGGACATAGATCAGCAGGCTTGTGCCGTCCTCTACGATGCAGACGTTGCAATGGAAGCCCGCGTCCGCGATGCTATCCATGCCCGCCTGCATCATGAGCTGCCGGAAGGTGTAGTCCACCATGTCCCGCGCCTTGGCCTCCAGCGCTTCCTGCGAGGCATCTGCCGCAACACTGGCAGGGAAGCGGTAGGCGCTGTTGTCCATCGTCAGACTGCCGTCTGTGATGACGCCATACTGCGTTACCGCGTAGGCATTGGCGGCGCTAACAGCCGCCCAGCGGTCTGCCGGTTCGGGTTTCGGCTCCGGTGCAGGGACAGGTTCGGGCGTAGGCGCAGGTTGTTCCTCCTGTTTCTCTGCCGGTTTCTGTGTAGGTGCCGGTGTGGGTGTGGGAGCAGGTTTATCCTCCGGCACAGGCGCGGGTGTTGCCGCCTGTTCAGGGGTAGTGGGCGGTGCCGTTTCAGCGGTTGTAGGCTGCTTTTCTGCGGCGTTATCCGCATTCTCTGATGCATTTGCCCGCTCGACCGGCAGCGGCGCGTCTGCACTGTCCTCGGTTTTTCCCTCCTTCTGCGGCATTTCAGCCTTGTCCTCCACAGGTGCGATAACCTGCGCCGTACTCTGCAGTGGAGGCGTTGTCAATGTGGAAACATCCTTTGTCTGCCCGCAGGCCGTGAGCAGCAGAACGCCCTCCAGCGCGAGCAGTGCTAATCGTCTTTTTATCATTTTCTGCACTCCCTTCTTTTCCTGTTGGTTTTATTTTAATCATGCTTATCCCCGGAAATCAATAGGCCCACAGACTTTATTTTGGGCGGCATAAGCATTTAAAATAAAGTCTTGACAAGCCTTTTGACACTACCACTTGGAAAGGATCTTTCCGTACATCTGACGCTTGTTGCTGTCAAACCTCTTGACCGTCAGGATCACGGTGTCACCGATCTCAAAGTCGCTGTCCTCATACTGATAAGCATAGGAGCACATGCAGACAGTGCCATCCGGCAGGTTGCAAAAAACACCGCCGGCATACTTGCCGGAGATCACAGCCTGCCGCCGGCTGTTGACAGGGTGGCGCCGCTCGGCCCCTTCAAAGGGATCGGACAGCGCCGCCTTCACGGAAACCCGGAGCCGATCCTCATCGGCATCATAGTCCGTCACAACGCAGTCCAGTTCCTGTCCGGGGCGGTAGACAGCGCGCAGATCTGATACGGACATGTAACAGAGATCCTTCTGCGTCAGGCGAATGTCATGACCGTAGCACTCCACTGTACAGCGGACAGGGCCAACATCAATGACACGGCATTTCAGCCGGGTACCGAGCGCGTTCAGTTCTGCCCGATGGGCAAAGTAGGAACGGCGTGTCTTCATAGCCGACTTACGGGAAGCCAGCGCAAAGCCGTTTTCCCTGTCCACCTTGATGATGTTGAAGGACAGCGTCGCGCCCATGATATGATTCAGGGACATTCCGGGCCGCCCTTCTCCTGACCACATTTCTGTTTCCGGAATCAGAATACGCACACGGTACGGAACGACGATGGCGCAGGACAGCTCCCGTTTTCGTACCTCGCCGGTCCTGCGGCTGCGTACATTCAGCGAGAACATATCCACGCCGATCACAGTACCGCTGAGCGGGCTGCCGCCGCGATAGGACGCGTAGATGGCGTTCCATTCCCGACGTTCCTCCTCGGACAGATTGCGATCCAGTTTGTGGAAATCCAGATGAAAGAACTTCTCGCGGTCACTCATCTCCGGCCTCGGTGCAGATGCTTCCCGTTCCTCTGCGGGATGAGCTTCGGCCATGGGCGGCGAGGCATCTTCTTCCACAACAGCTTCTTCGACTTCTGCGGTGGTTTCCGGAACGGGCGGAGAGCCTTCCTGTGATGCGGGTTCCTCCGCAAAGTCTACGGTCATATCCGCATCATCGGGGGACGGTTCTTCTGCATCTTCAGATGCTTCCGTTGGAACCGCTTTGGCTTCGGAATCAGTTTCTGATGGCACAGACGGAGTCTCCAAGTCCTCCCCAGACGGAGTACTCCCAGTCAGGATGTCAGAGGGCGGCTGCTCGATGGGATTGGGTGCCGGTTCCACCGTGGCTTCCGTGATCTCCACAGGGGGATCAGACATTGGTTCGGTCGGAACGGTCTTCTTTCTTGGCATTTGGTTACCTCCTCGTTTTAGAATGTCGTGTTTTTATTCGCAAAGAAACGGTGTGTACCGTCCTTTTGCTTCTGTGCAATGATCTGACGATCTGGCAGTTCTTTACCTTGCAGGGCAAGGGCGTGTTCCGGGAGCCAGATGAGCCGCTCTTTTTCTCCAATCTCTATACGGCGAAAAGAGGGTTCGCGTTCTGTGGTCAAAGCCGCCACATAGTAAGCGGTCAGCTCATCGCCGTAGAGAAAACAGAGCAGAGCGGGCAGACTGGCGGGGATAGAGAATTGAAGCGGACACCCGCCTGTGATCTCCAGCATCACGTCGATGCTCTCCAGAAGCAGCGGATTTGCCGTTTTTGTGATAAGACGTATCACATCGTCCTCCACACAGACAGCGTGAGAGATCCCGCTGAGCTGCCGCAGCATGGGCGTCAGATGCTCCGGACGCATGGTCATTACCCGTTCTCGGTACTTGCCATACAGCAGCGCGAGAAGCTGGTTGCGCCGGATACAGCCGACCTTGCCTAAGATCTCCATGATGCACTTTTGCTGGTTGGTCAAAAGCATGGCTATATCACCTCCTATGGACCGCCAAGGCTGTTGAGGTAGGGATCGACGACCAGATCGCTTTCACCCTCCGTGATACAGTTGAACAGGACAGCCATGGTGTATTGGATCGAGTTGCGGATATTGCGCTCCTGATTGGCCCGCAGCCGCTGCTCCGTATCGCGCAGCGTTAAGTTGTCCAGATCGTGGAGCCTGTGACGCACCCTGCTTTGCGGCAATGTGGCGTTGCCTACCCGAAAGCTGTCCGAATAAAAAAGCCGCTCGATGGCCGTTTCAAAAATGCGGGCCATCTCCGGCTCAAAAGAGGAGAGCTCACAGGCATCCAGAATGCCGGTAAGCTCTTCTTCGTCCGATCCCTCCGTGACGGATGGACTGACTTCAATATAACTCTCATCGTTCTTCCTCTTATCAGTATAACTTGGCCGCGGATCCTGCGGTTCTGCAGGCGCAGCATCTGCGGTTCTTGAACCGCTGTTTTCGCCGTTCTTGAACCGCCTATCCTGCGGTTCCGGGGAATCAAGAGCCGCAATATCGGAGGTTCTTGTGCCGCATTCCTCCGGCTCCATAAATGGCGCGCACTGGTAATCCGGATCATCCATGGGCTGTACGCAGGCGAGATAGATCTGGTTGGCGTCGCCCCGTCCGCAGCGTTTTTCCCAAATCAGGTGAAGCTCCGCCAGCTTACGGAACGCGGCAGACACTCGCTGCTCACAGATGCGCAGCTCCTGTGCCAACGCTTTGCGGGGAAAGATCACAAAGACCTCGCCATTGTCATTAACCCAGCCGTTCCTGCGGGAGAGCTGAAATCGGTTCAGAAGGAAGGTGTAGGCCACCTTGGCGTCCAGGCTCATTTCCGCGTACCGTTGGTCGGAAAATAACCACCGCGGCATTTGCAGATGATGGACGCTCTGTATATCCGTTTGCTTCATGAGCGCAAACGCAGGGCGCTGGTTCAATTTTGCGGCTTTCATACCGGGCCCTCCTCATATCGTTTTGTTATTCTGCCTGTTTTCGTGGCGCGGGCTTCAGCTCCACCATGCCGAGATCGTTGCCATCTACCTCATAGGCAAAATCATCGTCCTCTGCCATAGAGATCGGCAGCTCTGCCTGCGGGGCAGGCGTCCGTTCTTCGGCAGGGGGCTTTTCTTCCTTCCGAGGCGCGGTGGTCGGTGTCTCCTGCGCTTTTTGCTTCCATGCGGGGATATAGTCCACCACGCGGCAGGTCGTAAGTCCGGCGAAGTCCGGTAATTCTTCCGGCGTCAGCTTATAAAGCAGCGCGGGCCGGTGACCCTGAAACAGCGCCAGACACTTTTGTTGATCCAGACGCAGCACCTCATCCGGCTGCATCAAGTCCCGCTGGATATTACTGCGGGTTTTGGAATAGGGTCGGGTGCTGTTATAGATAGGCGAGAACAGCGGCTGCATGGGCATCTGATTATTGGTGACAGCGATGGTGACCTTGCCGCACTTTTCCGAGATGTACTTGGCGGATGTCAGGTCGTTACAGCCCATATAGATGGTCTGGTTAAAGGTGTTGAGCTGATTCTCCCATTCCTTGCCGGGGTATCGCTGCTGCCACTGGCTGAGGCTCTGTACCACCACCTGACACGCGATATTGAAGCCGCGCACACTGTTCAGCGCGTCGGCAATACCCTCCATGTATCCGATGTTGCAGTATTCGTCCAGACAGAAGTTTACCAGTACCGGCAGCCGCCCGCCCTTGCAGTGGAGCCGTGCGTAGTTGGAAAGCTGTGGCATAGCCAAGGAAAAGAATAGTGAACTGAGAAAACGGTAGGCACTGTCCTGTGCGGAAATGATGATGAAGTATGCACAGGGCCGCTGTCCCGGCAGCACGAGGTCTACGTCGTGGTTGCGGGTGATGGCGTCCACCAGCTTGTTCTGGAAGATAGCAAGCCGGTTGCCAAGACCGGTGATGATGTTGCCCCAGAGGTTTTCGCGGGCCTTCAGGAACAGTCCGTGATGACCCTTGGCGGGGTGGTCAGGCGGCAGCGACGCCAGCGTGCGGTTCAGCTCATTGACGCTCATGGTGGCGAGGATCTGATACACGTCGCCCAAACCCCGCTGCTCGATGGGCAGCAGATCACCTTTTTCATCCCGCAGATTACAGACGTAGTGGATCAGGGCCATCAGGAGATTCAGCTCCGCACGGCTCCAGAAGTCGTCAGCCTCTTTGGGGCTGGAGGTATTCTGGATAATGGTGTTGGCCACCGTCTGTACCAGATCTGTTTCTGTGTCCAGTCCATAGAGACAGTTCCAGCCATCTGAGTGTGCCATGTCCAGAAAGTTGACCGCTTTGACGTAATGGCCGTTTTCACGGAAGTAGGGGGAAAGCTGCTCGAACAGTTCACCCTTTGGATCGACGCAGAATACGGACTCCTTTCGCTGAGCGCAGCCCATCAGAAAAGGCAGGATCAGGCCGCGGGTCTTCCAGCTGCCCGGTGCGCCGATGCAGAGAAGGTTGTTGTTCTCGCCGGGTACCATGCGATGAGCCACATAGGCGGCGTATTTGTCCGGGTCCTCTGGCCGCTCCTTGATCTTGCCCAGCAGCATCCCGGAGACGCTTTGTATGGGACCGATCTCCAGAAAGGCTTCCATCTCCCGCTTGGTGAGAAAGCCGGAGGAACCGTGCGTCCCGTCCGGAAGAATATCAAAGCCCCGTGGATCCCGCGTATACTTATAGCCGGAAAACCAAAGGTAGCCGCGTTTGGTCACAAGGCAGAACATCAGCGCAAAGAACGCGGTGGCTTTCAGTCCAAAGCCGGAGAATATCGCCAGCCAGTTGCGGATCGGATCGAATATCCAGATGGCGGTCACGTCCTGCCCCGTGTTATGAAAGACGGCGTCAATGCCGAGACGCATGGAGTTCAGGAGCATTCCGTAAAAATACCAGCACACCAGCCCAACGGGGATGTAGATGGGCAGCATTTTCTTATGCCGCTGGAACCATACGCCCCAGCGGGCTTCAACGGTATCCTCCAGCTTTTCCAGCAGCTTTGATAGGCGGGGCATGGATCATCTCTCCTTTTTCTGTGACATAGGGGGTGTCCGGTGGACGGTAGGGCTTCGGCGTTTTACCCAGCAGCTGCGTGATGGCATCCTCGGTCAAGGTAAAGACTCGCGCTTTCCCGGTATCCCTGTAGCGCGGGCCCCATACTTCTGCTACCTGCTGCGGCAGAGCGGCCAATACGATCTGCGAATGACCCCGCTCCCGTGTCAGCGTATAGGCGGCGTCCACACGGCGCAGCTCCATATCCGCTGCCAGCACGAAGGGCTGGCCTTGAAACAGCGCGTCCCAACAGGGACGATCAGGCGGCGGAGGGCGGTAATGGCCTTTCAGAGCCAAGCGCGTCAGTCTCTGTCGATAATCCGGCTGAGCCATGATCTGAAGCTGTGTCACACCGGTATCGTCGCAGGGCAGAAGATAGACCGGCTGCTGGAACCAGTGGGCAGCGGCGCCGTAGGTCATGAGCTTGCTCTCGTCCTCTGCCATAGGCTTGTCCAGTTCGGCGAGGATATCCGAATAGCTTTCGCCGCAAAAAAGGAAGCTGCGTGTTCCGGGCAATTTTGCTGTATTGTTCTGAAAGGCAGACAGCTCATCCATGGGGCAAAGGCAGCCGATGTCCGGACAGACATAGTGCGCGGCACAGAGCAGATCGCCCATGTGGAGCAGCGCCGCCGTGCGGGTGCTGCCCCACGGATTACGGCCCCGCCCACGACCGGCAGAGGTGAGAAATAAGGCATTTCCCTCCGCCAGCTCATCCGGCTGTGTAGCATAGACGTTGATACCGGACTGGTAGGCTGTCAGCAGCAGAGAAGCAAGCCGCAGCCGCCGCACAACGGCATCCGCATGGTACGTTCTCGGCGTATCCGGCAGCCATATGGTTCCCGCCAGCAGCCGACGCCCCTCTGCGGTAAGGATCAGAGCCTCGCTTTTGCCGTGGTATTTGATAAGCTTCATCGCCAGCAGGTTCGATAGCTCTGTCTCGCTGACGACCCGCAGCAGCTGGGCGGGTCGGATATACTGGCACCATCCCAGCAGCCGCAGCGCCTCGATCTCACGCACACAAAAAACCATTCGCACCCTCATTCCTGTGAACGCCGAAAGCGCCCTTACACCGTGCCGGTGTAAGGTCACTTTCGGCGCCTTTCTCACATCAAAACTGTTGGCTCCCCGTAGAAGGCAGTTTTTCCGCTGCTGCGGACAGGAACAGGAGCATGGAAAATCTTGTTGGCAAACCGCTTTGCGGGACGTATATACCCAACAGATTTTACTTTCTGAGGAAGCGCGGGATTTTGCTCCGGTTTGGCAGAAAACCTGTTGGGTGTTTCTGTCTCAATATAGCCCCGTAACGCTGTAATCTCCCGTCCGTGCGAAGAAGAAATCCGGTGCATCCTTCATATCCAGTACGGTGATATGACACACATTCTGGCAGCTCCGTGTGGAGAGCAGAGCTACCGACAGCGTATACTGATCATCGTCGGGGATTACCCTGCCTTTGATGGCGTTGCTGACCGCCTTCCATCCCTTGTTGTCCTGGTCGAAAATGTGGCGGCCATCCACATCGCTGTATTCCTCGATCACCAGCAGTGCGCTCTTGAAATGAGGAAGCTGACCGCCGCAGGCTTCATAGGCGTCCAGCAGCTCCACCAACGTTTCTGTCAGCCATGCGGGCGGTTGGAAGCGGCAGTGGGGCAGCAGGGTATTGATGCGGATATGAAGCCAGTCGATGCCGATACGTTCCACGCTGCCCACCACCTCCAACGGACGAAGGGCGCGCCCCCGTTTATACCCGCCTGTGCCGGGACTCTGCTGTTCGCAGAGGCGGCGGAGCTGCAAGGCGGTATCCTCAAAGCTGCCGCATAACTCCTCCAGCATTTTCTGGAAGGCGCCGGGCGGCAGATTGTCCGCTTGGATCAGCAGCTTGCGAGCGTCTATGGCGGCGTCTTCTGTCAGGCGCTGGATCTCCCGTAAATCAGTTTGTTTGCTCATTTGGTTCCTTTCTTCCGAGCCTGCCGGTCGGTGGGCGATGTGGTAATGGCGGCATATTCTTTTTTCGTGACATGGAAGGCCACGGGGACGTGGTTATACCCGATGCACAGCAAGCCCTCGCCGCGCCGGAAACGTGTGATCTGCCGCACTTCCTCTTCCGAGAGGTTGAGGATCTGCTGGATAAGGCGGGCTTCCTGCTCCTCCATCTGCATGACGAATTTGATGCGGCTGGAGTTCAGAATGCCCTTGCCGTATTTGCCGCCCTCTAGGCTGAATAAGTCCTGCATACCCTGCGTGGAGGTGATGGCAATACCACCAAGGCCGCGGATGGTCTTGACCATCTCCTGCACATAGGCGGCAGCCAGCGGATTGGAACCGGCGCCTACCAGACTCCACAGCTCATCCGCGATCAGGGCGGACAACTCGCCGCCCGCATTCATGATAATGTCGTTGGCCACGTCGATGGCCCAATATATACCGGGCAGGATCAGATCGTCCGGCATACCGGAGGTGTCCAACACGATATACTTGTTGTCGATGCTGATGTGATTGCGGCGGCCCATAGCTGCGGCAGAGCCGGTCACATAGCGGGTCAGCACCACCGCCAAATGCTTGGTTTCCGCCCTTTCCAGTAGGACATTGTACCAATCGGGGATGATGGGCATTTCCTTGAATGCTCCGTTTTCATCCACCACGGAGGCGTTGTCAAAGGTGATCCCATAGCGGTCATAGCACTCTACCAGTGAGGCGTCCAGATAGTTCTTGTCTTCCTCCGTGAGATCCTTCTTTTGCAGGGAGTACCAGATGATGAGCCGGGAGATCTTATCCGCCAGCACGGAGTCGTCCCGTGCCGCCAGCTCTTGTATTCCGGCATAGGCGTCCAGTGTCCTACGGCGGATAGCCATGATGTTAGGGGAATCCCGCGAAGAGGGTGACAAACGTAGGTACAGGCCGCCCAACTGCTCACAGTTGGGGCGGAACTCGTGGCCTTTCTTGGGAATGACGCACACCACACGCTTGCCTTGCTCACGCAGGCGTCCGGCCAGACATTGAAGCGTTACGCTCTTGCCGGCGCCGGAGTTGCCGCCGATCCACCAGTTGCCGTTGGTGTATTTGTAGTCGTCGTAAGGGTCGAGGAACACTGGGGACTTGTTGTAGAGGTTCAGCCCCAGAAAGATGCCGTTGCGATCGCTGTGTTCATAGGATACAAAGGGGAACGCCGCAGCTACGCCGGTGGTCAGCGCGTTGCGGCGGCTTTTACGCTCAATGTCGGCATCCAGTGTGACCAGCGGCAGCGTGGAGAGAAAACCCTGCTCGTTGGCGTAATCGCAGCGGCGGGCGATCATGTCCACCGATACACATAGCTTCTCCACGGCGGTGACACGCTGCTCCAGCGTATCCGGATCATCCGCCACTACTTCAATGAGGGTGTGCATATAGTAGAAGTCCTCACCTTGCCGGTTCATGACGTCCTTCAGGTAGAGACCGGAGGTGATGGCACTGTCCAGTTCCTCATAGTCCTGACGGGTATCTCCCACATCCCGCATCCGGCTGCGGTTGAGCATGGTGGTCTGTGCAATTTTGGAGAGGATCTTTTCCCGGTTCTGACGAGTAAAGCTGAAGCTGACATTGACGCCCTCGCCCGCCTCCACCAGCGGCGCAAGCCAGCAGGAGCCGACTGTGGTGCTGTAGCCATAGCCGGTGATGTAGAGGTATGCATGAAAAACGCCGTCCACTACGATGTAGTCACGGCTTTTCGTATCAATGGCGGTGGGGGAGAGAATGTCCAGAATGGTGGTGGAGCCGGCTTCCAGCTCGGAGAGATCCGGCCTTTCCGGACCGAACAGCAGCCGTTTCAAAAGCGGCTGCTTCTTGATAACAGGCTCGGCTTCTGCCGATGGTACGGGTTTCTTTTGCTTTTTCATTGGTGATACTCCTATGATAGATGGTGTGGCTGATGCAGTCTATTTCAAAAACATAAAATGAAACACATCAAAAACATAAAACAAAATCATTCAAAAACATAAAATGAGATTGACGAAAATAGAATTTATGCGTATACTATAGAAGAACAGGAGGTGTAGCGTTATGCAGCAATACTTGCCACGAATCGTAGACCGTGAACTGGCCTTGAGGTTAGAGGCGTTTGGCGCAACTTTGATTGTCGGCCCCAAGTGGTGCGGAAAAACAACAACGGGTCAGCAGCAGGCGAAGAGTATTCTGCGGATGCAAGACCCAGACAAAAAGGCAGCTTATCTTGCGACTGCTGAGGCGAAACCTTCGTTGCTTCTTAAGGGTGATAACCCGAGATTGATTGACGAGTGGCAGATTGCCCCCGTCCTTTGGGACGCTGTGCGAACTGCGGTAGACATCCGGCAGGAAGAAGGCCTGTTTATTCTGACGGGCTCCACCTCCGTGGATGATAAGAAGATCATGCACACGGGGACAGGACGAATCGCTCGCCTGAAAATGTATCCCATGAGCCTGTACGAGTCTGGCGAATCCAATGGACAGATTTCGCTGAAAACGTTGTTTGACCGGTCAGATGCGGATATTGATGGGGTCACAAGTCCGCTCTCTATCGAGCAGTTGATTTTTGCCGCATGCCGAGGAGGATGGCCAGCAACACTGCGCAGAAAGAGCCAAGAGGCTCAGCTTTTGACTGCACGGGAATATATCACAAATATTTGTGAGTCTGATGTTTCCACAGTGGATGGCGTACAACGAAACCCCGTCTGGACCAGCCTGATCCTACGTTCCTATGCCCGGAATATCTCCACACTGGCGAAGAAAACCAATATCCTGAAGGACGTGTCCGCCAATGCGGACGGTATAGCTGCCCCCACATTGGATTCGTATCTGAACGCGTTGGAGCGCCTTTTTGTGATAGAGGACATTGATGCGTGGTGTCCAGCTATCCGCTCGGCAACAGTAATACGATCCGGTAAGAAACGAGGTTTTACAGATCCGTCCATTGCCGTAGCCGCTATGGGGCTTACCCCCGAGTATCTGGAGCAAGATCTAAAGACCTTCGGCTTTATCTTCGAGTGTCTTGCCATCCGAGATCTGAAGGTCTATTCCTCAGCTTTAGGTGGAAAGGTATCTTATTATCATGACCGGCTTGATTTGGAGGCAGACTGTGTATTGCATCTTTCTGATGGAAGGTACGCGCTGATAGAATTTAAGCTGGGCAGCCGTGAGATTGAAGAAGGTGCTCAGCATCTGCTTGAAATCAAGAATTTGATCCATCAAGCCATTGAAAGCGGCACAACCAGCCTGCGGGAACCAGATTTGTTAATGGTCATTACAGGCGGAGAAATCGCGTATACCCGGCCTGATGGGGTGAAGATCATTCCGATTGGCTGCTTAAAGGACTAAGACTAATTTGACGGGAAAGGGCATCGCTGCTGCGATGCCCTTTCATTGTGTCTGCGCCTCATATACGCCATGCACCGCCGTGGTCATATCAAACACGCCCTCCGGCAGCTTGACGCGCTGGCTGGTGCGCTTATTGATGATCTCATAGAGCAGTTCCAAGGCGAAATCGTCCGCATAACGAGGCTCCTGCACCTCCAGCTCGCACAGATCCAGATAGCGACGGGCGGTGTCAGCCTCCTCATTGAGCCGCTGGATAATGCCCTGTACGGTGTTGGGGGACGCCCGCATCTGCGATTCATACTGGAATACCATAAAGAACCGGTGCTGCAAGGCATTGCTGGCCACACCCATGCCGATGTCCTGAATGTTGTCCTGGATCATGTCACGGCAATAGGCGTTGTCCTCGTTCTTTGCGTACTCCTGCATCCGCTCAACGTAGCGTGATATGTCGGCAGGCAGCGTCCGTGCCTCAAACTGCATGTGATCCGGCGCGATCTTCAGATATGCGGCAAAGGCTTCCACGATGGCCTGCCGGTCCTCAGCAGACTTCAGGTAGATGTTCACCGGTACAATCTCGAGGATCTTGATAAAGCGGTTGTCCTTTGTGATAACCACGCCGCCGATGATATTCTTGACGGGCAGCCAATCCTGAATGCTGCCCTGATAGCTGGCGGTAGCGTTTGTCTCCACACCGCCGCCAAATAGCGCTTTTTTGATACTCATGCCGTTACCACTCCTCTGAAAAACATCATGCGCCTGCGGCAGTGCCATGCCCACCAGCCTTTCAACCAGCGTGTCAGACTGTCATCGCTGACACCCATCAGCCCGAAGCCGCCGATGGGGACGACCAGCGAAACGGTCACGATGATCTTCGGCGTCAGGGAGAAGGGCAGATATGTCAGGCACACATACAGCACCGGCAGGCATAAAAGAAGGGCCTCGATGAGATTGCGAATCTCAAACAGGCCCAGGATCCGTCCAGCATTGGTAAAGTTGACTGGGATATAGTAGGTGTCAGTGTTCATCCTCGACCTCCTTTGCGGGCTGCAAAAGCCGCCCTTTATAGGTTTCGTATTCTTGCTTCAGCTCCTCCGGCGCATCGTCCCATTCCGCCAGCAGCCGCTCCATACCGAGGCAGAGCAGACGCTCGTGGTACTCGGTGGGTGGAATATCCGTCAGCTCCATGCGGCTGAGGTGCTGGTTGCTGATGTTCATGCGTCCGGCAAGAGCGTTCAGTGTGATCTTATATTTGATGCGCAGAACGCGCAGACGGGTAGGAACGTACATTATCCGGCCTCCCTGTATTCGATGTAGGGGATGCGGCACCAGCCCTGCCAGCCGCGACCCGCGACCTCCGTCCGTACCACGCCGTACTTGGTGCCCATGGCCTCCACCGCGTAGCCGTTGCCTACATAGATGCCGATGTGGCCCTGTTTCCATAGAGCGATGCCCACAAGCTCCGGCATGGTGTCCATTGTTCCCGCCATACCGGCCTTCTGGGCGTTGGCGTACATCCGGTCAGCGCCCACATCGGGCATTCCGTTCGTGCCGTAGTTGATGGAGCCGCTGGCGGCATCAAGCCACCCATAGCCTTTGATGAGTCCGATGCAGTCCGCCGTGCGTCGGCCCAGCCAGTTGGCGCGGATAAAGTCCTCATATTTGCCGACGCCCTCCGGATACTGCTGGAGCTTATAGTTGAACAGAGCTTCTGTCAGGACATTTCCATAGGTACCCCAGCAATAGCCCCAGTTGTTTTCCCACGCCTGCATGGCGTAGGCGGCAAGGTCTACGTTATTCTTGGTGGAGGGGCTGACAAAGCCGGACGTGTCAATGGTATTGCCGTAGCTGCCGCCATGCTCATAGTCTCCGGTATAGCCGGTGTCGCCGCTGTAATTGGGACGATATGGCGCGTAGTATTCCGCGTATTCCTCCAGCGCGTCGCTCTCGGTCAACACCTCATACAGCGCACCTGCCCATGTGCGGGCATCCTCCTCAAAGGAGAGCTGATCCATAAATGCCTCCGGGTCAAGGTGGTCGATTTCGATGACCAGCGTCCGCTTGAGCAGGCCGCCGAACTCGAAAATGTTCAATGTCGGCTCATAGCGGAGCCGTGAGGTTGCCAGCGACAACACGGCCTCCGTGGTCATTACCTCCAAGTCCTGTTGATAGGCCACAGAGCTGATAGCAATGAAACGACGCAGGTCATCCTCATCAAAGTCGCTGTTGATCTCCACCCTGTCGATCTCTATGCCCTCCTCTTCATATTGCTGGATAAGGCTTGTCACGATGGCGTCGATCTGCGTATTCTCAAAGTCCTCCAGATCCATATAGAACCCGCCCAACGTCATGGCTTGCCCTGTCATGCGGGCAACGGGCGCCGTCCCGGAGGAAGAAAAGCCAAAGAAGATATTGGGGAGATAGGCGAAAATCAGCATAGGCAGCACGATCAACGTCGCCAGTGCCCAAATTGCCAGCTTGGCGAGAAACGGCGCGGCCTCCTTTGCCGCCGCCACGGCGGCGCCGTGGACACCGCCCACTGCGGCTGCCTTGGCGATCCTCGCGGCACTGACAATGCGCTTTGCCGTGTCGATACCGCTGTGCTGACGCTGATTATCCTGCATGGCTATCGTCCTTCTTCTTGCCAGCCTGCTTGCTGCTCTTGGCGTCCTCCGGGACAGCGCGGCCCGATACGATGGGCTGTTTTACCGGCGTAGGGATATGCGGTGTCTGCTTGGGCGCACCTTGGGTGTTTTTCGTGGGGCTGACAGTCGGCCTGCGGGTGATGTGGCTCATTCCTGCGGTATCGGGACGAACTCCACTGCGCTGACCTGTGACCGATGTAGTGCGGGCGGCACTCCGTTCCTGCGGTATCGTGCTGGAGCGTGGTGCCTTGGTCGGAGCATTGGCAGACGCGGGAGCCGGACGCGCGATTTTTCCCGCCACAGTGGAGCGGGCGGGGCCGGTATTCCTGCTGTATCGGCTCTCAAAAGCAGAGGTCGCCGTATGCTGCTGGGCGGCAGAAGCGGTATGCTGCTGCGCACCCGCCTGCACATGGCTGCTGCGGCTGACGGTATGGCCCGCTTTTCCTGCGGTATCGGAGGGGGCAATCTTCTGCTCGCCGGGGACGTGACTCACAGGGCGGCGCGTACCGGGCATGACAAAGCTGCGGTCTGCCGCTGCGGACGCCGGCTGTGCTGTCGGTTCCGCACCGGATGCCCGCGGCTCAGCCTGGCGCGGCGAGCTGCCGGACTGCTGCTCAGAACGTCTGCTGTCGGCAAAGGTGTTGACCGTATTGACGCCGCCATAATAGCGTCCGCCGCTGGCGGGTTTGCTCCCGGGCTTGCTGCCGGATTTGGTCTGCGTCTGTGCGCCGGTTTTTCCTGCGGCAGTGTTCTTTCCTGCGGTCTGCACAACACGGGAGGCCATCGTTCGCGCCACCGTATAGGTCAGCACGCCGGGGAAGGAACGCCCCAGAGAGTCGCCGGTGATGGCGGGGTTTAGCCCGATCCGCGTGATGATGGCATCGCTCTTCTTGGCTACCTTGACTACGGTAAGCACCATCACGATCCATGGCAGAACCGCTAACCCACTGGGGTGGAAGGACAGGATCGACAGCAGCATTTTGACGAACACCACATTCATCACCATCAGCAGACACATGGAGCCGTACATCCGGCACCAGCCGGAGAAAATATCCGAGGTGCTGCGGCTGCCGCCTACGCCAAAGGCCAGCGGCGCCGTAATGGTCAGCACCGCCAGAATGAAATACCTCTCCGCCATCTCAAAAAACAGTTTACAGGTCTGAAACATGACGATGAGACCGAAAACGATGACCAGCAGCCACGAAGCGGTCAGATCAACGAAAAATCCTTCATCCGGCAGTTTGATGGCCGCGGCGTCCGGCATCTGCACCATGTCGATGATAACCGAGGTCATATTCAGGCAGATGTCGCAGATTTGCGGACTGGCCACCAGCAGGAAAGAAAAGACAAAGGTGCGGGTGAACAGCAGCTTGGGGTCGTCGGCCTCGAAGCCTATACCGGCCACCATGCTGCGGGTGGCCTGAAACACCAGATTGCCCAGCAGCAGCGCCCAGCCCACACCCAGCATGATCTGCCGGATGGTCGTGATGATGGGCATGTATGTTTCCAGATAGGCAAAGTCGAGGCTCATCAGGTCAAAGAGCACCGAGGAAAAGTATTCCCAACACTCTAATATCAGCCCGTATATCCATTCAAAAAAGCCCCGAAAGAGCAGCTCAAGCATAGTCGGTCACCCCTCCCATTCGAGGAATGTGATATTTCACGGCTCCAGTGTGGCAAGTCCCTGAAACAGCGGGACAACATAGGCGATAAATGCACCGATGCCGTTGATAATGGCCCACGCCAGCCAGATACGTTTCAGCCAGTCCCATGCCTGATCCGACTTCTGCTGGGTGTTGGACATCTTCGCACCGATCACGGCGATGGCGGTCATAAGACCTGCCAGCACTGTGCTGACCGAGGCGATGTGAGTATAGATGTCCTTGATGATCCGGCTGGCCGCTGTCCACATATCCTCCACGGCGTAGACGGGAACCAATAAAAAAAGCCCTGTCAAAAACAGGACACAGCAAAAGAGATAGACCTTGTATGCGGTTTTCATGTTCATTCAGTTTCCTCCATAGTGGCAGATGGTTCGTTTTCTTGCAGAATATCTGATAAATGTGCGGCGAAGGCACGCATGAAAATGGGGAGGATGTCCTTGCTGCCTGACAGCCACCAGATGGGGTCAGGCAGACCGCGGCGCATGGCGTCATAGGACATGGATAGTGCCAGCAGTGCTTGGCGGGGCCGGTTTTCTACTTTCTCGCAGATAATGTGCTGGCAGACGCCAGCTGCACTCTCGTGGCTCTCTACGGAGTCGCAGAGCTGGTCGTAATAGAGACCGGCGCTGACATAGGCCAGCGGTTGGATAATGCGTTCATCCGGCGTACCATCCGGTGTGAGCAGCCCCATCCGCCGCAGCCGCATGGCGGCGGAATCATCAAAGGGGGTGGTAATATGCGGCGGCATTCGTTGTGCGTGCATGTTGATCCTCCTGCTAATGTGTAATAGCAAAGGCCCGGTACCTTGCGGTATCGAGCCTTTTATAATAATTGATATTTAATGTGTGGAACGACTGGGGAATGCTATCAAAGAAACTGACGGTAACTTAGGAGATATCACCCAAGCTACCAGAACTGCTTTTATCCGGAGGGAGTTGCGCGTTTATGTGCGACCTCCTTCAGAAACTCCAAAAATATCTCCTCCAATTCCGCCTCACTGCCGATCTGCTCTAAATACGGTGCAAACTTTCTGCGGTCAAAAGTTATCTTCTTGGACGGTGCGAAACGCTTCTCATCCGCGGCGGTGCGGGCTTCCCGCCAAGCGGCGTAGATGACCTGCTTATCCGCAGTAGGCGGCGGGCATTTCTGTGTGATGTGGTTCAGGGTGGCCTTGTTCAGCCGGTATCCTTCAATGCGGCACATCTCCACGAACGCCTCCTGTGAGGCTGCATCGTAGTCGGCAATCATATCCGCGCAGCTCAGCGGCAAGTTCCGGGGATTGTTTTCCAGAACATCCGCCAGCGGCGGAATCAGGCCAGCCAGCTTGACAGCCTTGCGAATCTCATATTCTGTGACGCCGAAAAAATCTGCTACGATTTCTCTTGTCAGGAACTTCTGGCGATTTTCGCCAGAAGTTCCTAAGTCCGTCCGCTCACCTTGACGCCGCTTAGCCTCCAGCATAGCCTTGTATGCTTTGCCTCGCTCGATGATGGTCAGTTCCTGCCGCCGCAGCAAATTGGTGGCTGTGGCGATAATAATGGCGCGGGCATCGTTGGCCACAACCACCTCAGCGGGAATTGTGTCATGCCCGGCCATGCGCCATGCGGCGGTGCGATTGTGTCCGGCCAGAATCTCATATTCATCACTGTCGGGAATACTCCTGACGATAATGCGCTCCAGCAAACCTTGCTCAAGAAGCTGCTGGGCAAACGCCCGCAGTTTTTCTGGGGAATATGGGTGAAATCCGATATCGGTGGTGAAAAAGGGACGCAGCTTATCTACCGGAAGCTCGCGGATCGTAGAAGCTGCCACGGGAAGCGGATCGATAAGACTTTCATAAGCTCGGTTGCCGATCTCCATTTCAGAGACCTGCTGGGCAGCGCTCATGCGCTGCTTCAGCAGGTCTTTCATGTTGCTGCTTTTAGCCAAGCGACAACACCTCCCGCGCCAGACTGCGGTAGGACTCCGCGGCAGGGTTCTTCGGTGCGTAGTCCAGGATACTCATACCGGCGGCAGGGCATTCCGCTACCTTGATGGTCTGCTCAATGGGACGTTCAAACACATGGAATGCCTCCCCGTAGACTTCGCCGACTGTTGCCCGGACGCTTTGGCAAAGTTGCGGTCGGGATTGATACATGGTCAGCAGGATGCCGGCGATTTTCAGCGAGGGATTGAAGTGGGCCTGCACCGTGCGTACCAGTTCCAGCACATCGGGGATACCCTCGCTGGCGAGATAGTGAGCCTGCACAGGGATGATGCAGTAATCTGCGGCTGTCAGTGCGTTGACCGTCAGCAGTTCGTGCTTCAATCCGCAGTCGATGATGATATAGCGGTAGGTGTCGCGCAAGGCGTCTGTGATATGCTTGAGCATTGCTTCGCAGCTGCGGCCGCTGTCGCCATAGGGCTGATACTGGGATAGCTGCATGATTTGCAGCCGGGCCGCGGCATCTGCCAGTCTGCGGTTGGCGGGAATAATGTCCATGCCGGTATCGTTATGTAGGATAGCCTTTTGCAGATGCTGTGCAATGTCCTCCGGATAGTCGATGGCGGCCAGCAGCAGAGAAGCCAGTGTGTGCTTCATCTCGCCGGCGGTATATCCCAGTGCCGCAGTCAGATTGCCCTGTGGGTCGTTGTCAATGAGCAGGACCTTCTGCCCTTCGGCGGTCAGCGCGGCGCCCAGGTTCAATGCCGTCGTCGTTTTCCCGACGCCACCCTTGGAATTTGTAATGGCAATAATCATCACGTTTCCTCCTGTATTTATTCAGATTTAAGGGGCGTATCACAAGGCGTTTTTTACGGTAATTTACCATAGTTTAACAAGTGCTCACAGCACGTTTTGCGGAATTTGTTGCAAATTTTTTGGCAGAAAGGACGTTCTATCCCTTATGCCACAACGGATTGTGGTTTTTTGCCGCCGATGCTTCACACGCAGGAGGTCACTGGTTCGAGTCCAGCAGTCTCCACCAAAAAGTTCCTGATTTCGCAAGAAATCAGGAACTTTTTCTGTTTATGTCTTCAAATAGTGACGCGGCATTTTGGCGTTTTTCGCATGACCCAAACCGTGACCCAAAAGCCGAAATGACGGGAGAGGAGCGGATAGCATCATCCGTCCCTCTCCGGCTGTTTTTGCGGGCTACATGGTCTGGCTGATGACGCTGCCGATGGTGTCGGCGGCGGAGCGCTTCATCCCCTCCGTGGCGTGGGTGTAGGTGCTGAGGGTAAAGCCCGCGTCATAGTGTCCCAGCGCACCGGACAGCGTCTTGACGTCCACGCCGTACTTGAGGGACAGCGTGGCAAAGGTGTGTCTGAGGTCGTGAAATCTGATGTGTTTCGCGCCGATGGCCTTCAGGATCTTCTCATGGGTGTGGCGGAAGGAGTCCGGGTCGAACATGGTGCCGGTCCTGGGCGATACGAACAGGTGGGGACTGTGTGGGTGCTTTGCGTGTTCCTCCACATCAGGGGCAGCTCGTCGTAATTCTTATAGGTACACTCGTTCATTCAATTCTCCTTACATCATGGTCATATCGAAACCGTGATACTGTTCATAATCTTCCTCGTAGTTTTCCTGCTCCTGACGGCGGGACTGATACCACTCCACCAGTTCCTGCAGCAAGAGGCTGCTGTAATACAGCTCACGGGCAAGGTCACTGACCTCGCTGTTCTCGTCCTCGCAGAGGGCGCAGATGGCAGCCAATGTACCCGCCATGCCGCAGACGGCATCCTCCAGCGTAGGTGTCGGCTCACGATGGTCATAGGCAATTTCCCGGCAGGCTTGCAGATAATCCACGCCGCCCAGTCGGAAGTACAGCTCCATATTCTCGCGCTTCAGCGTCTGGTCGAACAGCTTGCTGTCCCGGCAGCGGATGTTCTCCGGCGTGGTGTAGGTGATGTATTTCTGATGCGGCTCCCATTTCACATCGTAGCCATAGGCATTCATATACGCAACGAACTCCTGCTGCGTGCGGCTCTGCTCCATAGCCTCTTTGATATGATCCGTCAGCCGCCTCTTCCACGTCGGGATGCGGAACGGGTCAGCCTTGGACTCCGTGACGGACAAACCGTACTCCCGACAGAGTTGGTTGCAGTAGTCCTTGACCTGCTGCATCTCCCTTGCAGACTGATGGAATTTCATGCCCGTCTCGAAATTGACGGAGTTCATGATAATGTGGTTATGGATGTGGGCTGTGTTCATGTGGGTGACCACGATGCACTGGTAGCCCTCAAAATGCTCCGCCAGCTTCACGCCCAGCTCGTGCGCTGTTGCAAAGTCCAGCGGGTCGTCCGGCGCGAACGCCTGCACGATGTGGTAGTAACCGCGGCCCTCCGTTTTGCGGAACTGCTTTTTCACCGCTTCGAATTCCGGCACCGCCGTCCGCGCTACACAGTTGACGCCGCTGATAAGCTGCTCCGCCGTCTTTTCCCGGTTGGTGACGTAGTCGACGATGCCCCTCAGCCCACGCGAGACAGCAATGAATTTAACGTTTGCCATGTGTTTTCATACACCTCCATGAACGGCTCCATGTTGGCCAGCTCGACATGACCCTGCCGCGCCATGACGACCAGCTGATTCAGGTTATTGCCCTGCCGACGCAGCTCGCGGATGAGGTCATCCACGCCGTCGATGACCGTCACATCCATGTCCATGGCCGCGTCCCGTACATACTGGCTGAGAGACTTGTGCGCCTTCTCCGCCTGAAGCGAGATGTACTTCTTCTGCCATCCCGCTACGCGGATGCGGATAAATTCTTCTTTCTTCATACGTTGCTCCTCCATGAAAATGGGGTGTGGGCTTAGCCCGCATTTGGCGTTTGGGGGAGCGGTTTCGGCCAGGGGCCGAAAACCGTACCACAAACGCGAAACTTGCCATCGCGCCGAAGGCGCGATGCTCCGCCTCTCCAAACCTCCGGCGCCCTGTGACACTCGTTCCGCCCTGCGAGGCCACGCAGTGGCTCATAGGGGCGAATGCGGCGGTTCTGTGGCTTGCGCCGACAGTTTCCGCTGTACCCGATGTCGCGCGGCAGCGGCTTCGGCGAGGTATAGCTGATGCTGGGTGTACCACTCCACCGCTTCGCGGATGGGGCGAATGTGATAACGCAGGTTGCCGTTTTTCTTCAGGCCGTTCCGCATGATGACCGATGTCGGCTCTACGGTGATGAGCCCTTTTTCTACCAGCCCCGCCACATAGCGTTTGACGGAGCTCTTGCTTTTGCCGATGGCTTTACCAAAGGTTGCCGTCGCGCTGCGGTGCATCTCCGATGACTTGGAGAGCCTCGACCGTGAGCGTGTGACCAGCGCCATGGTCAGGCTGGAAGCGCTGGCGGAGATGCACAGCTTCTTTCGCGTGCTGTATGCCAAGTGGTTCTACTTCCGTTCCGTGGGCTTCGAGAACACCGAGGCTGCGGTATCGGGCGCATTGGACGAGCTGCGGTCACTGTCGGAGGAGCTGCCGCTGTATCAAAAGCAGATCCAGCGTTTCTTCGAGTTGGTACTGGATATAGACAAGGCCGGGCGCGAGCCCAGCCGGCAAATCATGCGGTACTATCATTTTGACCAGCCTGATCAGCCCAGCGACCCGGAGTTGTTCCCGTTCCGTCTGCTGACCACGCGCTTTGAGCCGATGGATGGCGATACTTGCGCGCCGGTGCTGTACGCGAACACCGTGGCGGATATGATCAGCTTTTCTTTGCAGACTTGCGTGGAGCGCAATATCACCGTGCGTCGCTGCAAGAACTGCGGGCGGTACTTTGCCCAGACAGGCCGCGTCAGCGCAGAGTACTGCGACCGCACACCACTCGACGGTCAGTCCAGCTGCCGTGCGATGGGTTCATTCCAGCAGTGGACGCTGAAGCAGGCGGACGACCCGGTATTCAAGGTCTACCGCCGGGAGTACAAGCGACGCTTCGCGTGGATCAAGGCCGGGCGCATCAGCGACAGCGAGTTTTATGCGTGGAGCGAGCAGGCCAGAGAGCAGAAAAAGAGATGCGACGAGGGAGCTATCACCGCGGAAGAATTCCAGCGGTGGCTGAAGGAGTCGTAAATACAAGGAGGGTGCGGTTCAGCAGAACCGCACCCTCCGTATACTTCTTTAGCAAAGAATCTTGCCATTTTGTGTTTCTATCCTCGTTTTTTCGCCATAATACATTTTCCTTGCTAATCTGCCCAAATGCAAACTCAGTAGGACATGCCCCAACTGATGCTGTGCAGGCCGCTACCGTCAGCGGCAAGGTGCGGGATCATTACCGGTTCGACCGGTTTTGAAAAGAGCTTTTCGGCGGCAGCTATGGCCTTTGTATCTGTATCTATGCCGAATACGGGCAAAAACACCGCTTCATCGGTTTCAAGATAATTCAAATAGCTCCTCACTCCGCGTCTGTCTTCAGCCGGTGCGGAAGGGAATTCCAGCACATCCAAACCGTGATATCCTCCTGCACCACGGGGTGCGGATGCTATCTCACCGTTCTCAGAGATGGGGTACGCCGCCGCCAACACCAGGAAATACACCGATATGTTCCGAGCGGGTGAGATAGACCCTTCCGCCCCCAGGCAAGCTTTTTGCTTGGAGGCATATAAAGAATCCGAGATGTTTTATTTGAGTTTAATAAACCGTTTAGATCAAAAATGAAGAAAAGTTTTTTTATAAACACCTTTGGGAACGGAAATACTTTACAATAAATTTACATTCAGGCTATTTTTATAGCTGGAAAAGGAGGCACATCCCATGAAAAAAGAAACTATCAACGATTTGACAACAGAAAAAACAGAACTCAAGCGAGAAATAGGTGCCTTTGGTGGTGTTAGCATTATTGCTGGTATCATGATCGGCTCCGGTATCTTCTACCTGGGTGCCTATGTGCTGCAGCGTGTAGGTATGAACAGCGGTCTGGCTCTGCTGTGCTGGATCATCGGCGGTGTCATTTCCCTGTTTGGCGGTCTGGCCTATGCGGAAATGGGCGCGGCTATGCCCCAGTCCGGTGGCCGTGTGGTCTACCTGAATGAGGCCTATCATCCCATCGTGGGCTTCATGAACGGCTTTGTGGATTGGCTCATCGGCGGCCCCGGCTCCGTGGCTGCTCTGGCCCTGGCTATGATGGGCGTGTTCCAGCCCATTTTCCACCTCAGCGACTTCGGCTGCAAGATTGCCGCCGTTGTACTCATCTTCGGTATCACCGCCTATAACATGGTGGGCGTTAAGCTGGCCTCCGTGGTGCAGAATGTCTCCATGGTCGCCAAGATGGTGCCCGTTGCCATCATTCTGCTGGCAGCCCTGTTTGTCGGCCATGTTACCCCCGACCTGTCCTTTGGCTCTGCCAGCGTCTATGCTGCCGAGAACAACACCAGCGTTTTCAGCATGATCGCCCTGGCCGTTGTGGCCTCCCTCTGGGCCTATGAGGGCTGGACCAACCTGAACACCGTGGCCGAGGAAATGAAGAACCCCCGCAAGAATCTGCCTCTGGCCCTTATCATCGGCATCGGCGGCGTTACGATTCTCTACGCCCTCTTCAACTTTGCCATCATGAAGGTTCTGCCCCACGAAGAGATCGCCTCCATGATCGACGCCGGCGACCTGTATCTGGGTACGGCGGCTGCCAAGAAGCTGCTGGGCAGCGCAGGTGCCGTGGTGGTTACCGTGGGCATGGTTCTGGCCATGTTCGGCAGCATGAACGGCCTCATCCTGGCCCAGCCCAGAATGTATTATGCCATGGCCAAGGAGGGCCACTTCTTCAAGAGCTTCACCAAGCTGAATAAGCAGAAGATCCCCTATGTGCCCGTCCTTGTCCAGGCTGTCATCTCCAGCGACCTGGTGCTGCTGCGTAACCTGAGCGAGCTGACCGACATGGTGGTGCTGAGCAACATGCTCTTCAATGTCTTGATCGTTCTGGCTGTGCCCATCCTGCGCAAGAAGTTCCCCAATATCGAGCGTCCCTACAAGGTGTGGCTCTATCCCGTGTCCATCATCTTCACCGCCATCGTGTTCCTGGCCCTGTTCGTCAACTCCGCCATTGAGAATCCCATCCTGGGCTCCATCGGCTTCACCGTGCCCGCTCTCGGCGCCGTTGTTTACCTGATCTTTGACCGTAAGCTGAAGAAGGAAGCGGGGGAGAATAAGGAGAATGGGGAGGCTAATAATGGCTGAGCTGTATTATAATGCCAAGGTCTATGTGGAAAAGGGTCATTATGAGCAGGCAGTTTTGGTTGAGGATGGCATCATCCGCCGCATAGGCAGCAGCGATGCCCTGCTCTCCGAAGCCCCTGCCGACGCCGTCCGGGTGGACTGCGGCGGCCGGACCCTGATCCCCGGTCTCAATGATTCTCATATGCACTTTGCCCAGTTCAGCGAGACGCTGAATCAGGCCCATATCGCCGATGTAAAGTCCATCGGGGAGCTGATCGAGGTGTGCCGCAAGTTTGCCCAGGAGCACCCCCAGCGTGTGAAAAACGGTCTCCATGCCATCGGCTGGAACCAGGACTATTTCACCGACGGCGACCGCCTGCCTGACCGGCACGACCTGGACAAGATCAGCACCGACTATCCCATCGTGCTGGAGCGTGTCTGCGGACACATTGTCTCCGTCAACAGTAAGCTCCTGGAGATCCTGCAAAGCACCGGTGAGATAGACAAGTGCAAGGGCGAGGACTGCCTCACCGATGAAAACGGCGTGCCCAACGGCATCTTCACCGGCAACGGCTGCAACATCGCCAAGCGTCTTATCCCGGAGTTTACCCTGGAGGAGCGCCATGAGTTCATGAAGGATGCCATGGACTATGCGGTTTCCCACGGTCTCACCAGCGTCCAGAGCAACGATGTGGGCACCACCTTCCTGGATACCCCCGCTGCTTTCCGCCTGCTGCACGAGATGTATGATAACGGCGAGGGCAAGGTTCGCTATCGCCATCAGGTCTGCTTCAACAACCTGAAGGATTTCGAGGAGTACCTGACCCGGGGCGAGTACGCCGTGGGCGAGTATAAGAAGGGCTCCTGGCTTACCCTGGGCCCCCTGAAGCTGTTTAAGGACGGCAGCCTGGGCGCCCGCACGGGTCTTATGTCCCACGGCTACGTGGGCGATCCGGAAAACCACGGCCTGGAGTGGATCACCGTGGAGGATATGGACCGCTACTGCCAGCTGGCAAAGGAGCATAATCTGCAGGTGATTACCCACTGCATCGGTGACGAGGCCGTGCGCCGCACTGTGGAGTGCTATGAGCGAGCCTTCGTGGATGGCAAGAACAAGCTCCGCCACGCAGTTGTTCACTGCCAGATTACCGACCGTGCCCTGCTGGAGCGCATCGCCAAGGACGATATTCTGGTGTTTGCCCAGCCCATTTTCCTGGATTACGATATGAATATCGTGGAAAAGCTGTGCGGCAAGGAGCTGGCTTCCACCTCCTACGCCTTCGGCACCCTTCTGCGCATGGGCGTGCATCTGTCCTACGGCACCGATTGCCCTGTGGAGGATTGCAACCCCTTCCCCAATATCTACATGGCTGTTACCCGCAAGGATAGGCAGGGCCGTCCCGCCGGCGGCTTCTATCCCGGCGAGTGCGTGGATGTGGAAACGGCTATTGACGCCTACACCATGGAGAGCGCCTACGCGGAGTTCCAGGAGGACGTCAAGGGCCGCCTGAAACCCGGCTATTATGCGGACATGGTCCTGCTGGATCGGGATATTTTCACCGTGGATCCCATGGAGATCAAGGATATCTTGCCGGTAATGACCGTTGTGGGCGGCAAGGTAGTTTATAAGAAGTAACGATTACGAAAAGCGACAGGGCTGCTCGTTCAGTGCGTATGTTTGTGCGAGCTGAACGGGCGGCCCTCTTGTTGCATAAGCAAGAAAATAGGAGGAAATAAGATTATGGGTGTAGAGAGCAGATACAGTCTGAAGTTTGGTTACATGGACCATGGCCCCCGCAACCTGATTACGGATGTGCCGGGTGTGCGTGTG
>OLWB01000789.1_pt1 | contig 32023 bp, 25 predicted proteins | sample 1673331 | NCBI WGS metagenome assembly OLWB01 (sample SAMEA3178943, study PRJEB25190) | human gut metagenome | biome: human gut; feature: human-associated habitat; material: faeces | place: Austria | collected 2013
GCGCAGGGAGCGGGCGATGTGGCGGCCGTCTTCACCGTCTATGACGGCAGAGCCTACGGGCGCGGCTTCGTCAAACTGCACGGCAGATGTAAAAAATCTCGGCATATCGGTTCTCCTTATGGAACCACGTATACGCGTGGTTTTGTCTTTTCTATGATACCACGTTTAGGTAGAAAAGCGCAAGGTGTGAAGCACCTTAAAATGCGGACTTTTTCAAAAGCAGTCATTGCGTAAACGCCGCGAAAATGCTATACTTAACTATGTATACTTCTAAAGAGGAGAATCACGCTTGGAACAGAGTAAAATTCGCAATTTCAGCATCATTGCACATATTGACCACGGCAAAAGCACGCTTGCCGACCGCATTTTGGAGCAGACCGAGGCGGTCGCGAAGCGCGACATGGAAGACCAGATCCTCGACAACATGGATCTGGAGCGCGAGCGCGGCATCACCATCAAGGCGCATGCTGTGACGCTCGTCTACCGCGCGAACGACGGCGAGGCATATACGTTCAACCTTATCGATACCCCGGGTCACGTGGACTTTAACTACGAGGTTTCCCGCTCACTTGCGGCCTGTGAGGGCGCGGTGCTGGTGGTGGACGCTTCTCAGGGCATTGAGGCGCAGACGCTTGCAAACACGTACCTTGCGGTGGACGCAGGCCTTGAGGTCGTACCGGTATTGAACAAGATTGATCTGATTTCCGCGGACCCGGACAAGGTTGCGGCGGAGATTGAGGACGTCATCGGTATTCCGGCAGAGGACGCGCCGCGCATCAGTGCGAAAACGGGCCTCAACATCAAAGCCGTTATGGAGAAAATCGTGACGGATATTCCCGCACCGCAGGGCGACCCGGACATGCCGCTGCGCGCACTGATTTTCGACTCCTACTATGACGCATACCGCGGCGTTATCGCGTATGTGCGTATTAAAGAGGGAACGGTGCATCCCGGCGACACCATCCGCATGATGGCGGTGGGCAGTGAGTTCACCGTGGTGGAGTGCGGCATTCTGCGCGCGACGTCTTTGGAGCCCGCAAAGAGCCTTTCCGCGGGCGAAGTCGGCTACATTACGGCATCGATCAAAAACGTGCGCGAGGCGCGCGTGGGCGACACCATTACGCTGGCGGACAGACCGGCGGCAGAGCCGCTGCCCGGTTACCGTGCGGTGCAGCCGATGGTTTTCTGTGGCGTGTACCCGGCAGACGGTGCACACTATGCAGACCTTAGAGATGCGCTCGAAAAATTGCAGCTGAACGACGCGGCGCTGACGTTTGAGCCGGAGACCTCCGTGGCGCTTGGCTTCGGCTTCCGCTGCGGCTTTTTGGGACTGCTGCACATGGAGATTATTCAGGAGCGTCTGGAGAGAGAATATAACCTTGACCTCATCACAACCGCGCCGAGCGTTGTGTACCACATTACAAAGACGGACGGCACAAAGCTTTCCATCGATAACCCGACGAATTACCCTGATCCCTCGCACATTGCACTGGCGGAGGAGCCGATTGCGAACGCGCACATTTACTCCCCGACAGAATTTGTGGGTAACATCATGGAGCTTTGTCAGGACAGACGCGGCATTTTCAAGGATATGAAATACATTGACACCGACCGTGTGGATATTCACTATGAGCTGCCGCTCAATGAAATTATCTACGATTTCTTCGACGCGCTGAAATCCCGCACGCGCGGCTATGCGTCGTTTGACTATGAGCTCATCGGCTACCGCAAGAGCGAGCTTGTGAAGCTGGATATTATGCTGAACGGCGAAGTGGTGGACGCGCTTTCGTTTATCATCCACGCGGAAAAGGCGTACCCGCGCGCCCGCAAGATGGTGGAAAAACTGAAGGAGAAAATTCCGCGCCAGCTGTTTGAGGTGCCGGTGCAGGCGTGCATCGGCGGCAAGATCATCGCGCGTGAGACTGTTAAAGCGATGCGCAAGGACGTTTTGGCGAAGTGCTACGGCGGTGACATCACCCGTAAAAAGAAGCTGCTGGAAAAGCAGAAGGAAGGCAAGAAGCGCATGCGTCAGCTGGGCACGGTAGAAGTACCGCAGGAGGCGTTTATGGCGGTTCTGAAGCTTGATGAATAAACCGTTTTCGCTGTATATCCACATTCCGTTTTGCAAAAGCAAGTGCCCGTATTGCGATTTTTACTCCGCGCGGCCGGAAGAAGACAACGTATTTGACCGCTATTTGGCGGCGCTGTGTGCGCGGCTTGCAGTGTACGGTGAAAAATACGGCGAACGGCTGCTGCATACGGTATATTTTGGCGGCGGTACGCCGAGTGTGTTCGGTGCGAAAAGACTGTGCCGCGTGCTCGAAAAAGTGAAAGAGCAGTTTAATGTTGCCGAAAACGCGGAAATCACGACGGAGTGCAACCCGGCGGATGTAGACGTTTCATTTTTTGAAACGTTGAAACGCGGCGGGTTCAACCGTATTTCAATGGGTATGCAGTCCGCAAACGAGGCGGAATTGAAAATTCTCGGCCGCAGGCACACGGCGGAAACCGTGCGGGAAGCGGTGAAAGCGGCGAGAGAAGCGGGCATCGACAATGTTTCGGTCGATTTGATGCTCGGCCTGCCGAACTCGAGCTTGGAGACACTGAAAAGCTCGATCGATTTTTGCGCTGCACTCGAGGCCGACCATGTTTCCGCGTATATTTTAAAGATAGAGCCCGGTACGCCGTTTGCAAAGCAAGAGCTTAATCTGCCCGATGAGGACGGCACGGCAGACCAGTATTTGTTTGCCGTAAACGAGCTTAAAAAGTACGGGTACGACCAATATGAGATCAGCAATTTTGCGCGGCCGGGCAAAGAGAGCCGACACAATTTGCAGTATTGGCGGTGCGGGGAATATTTGGGGCTCGGTCCCGCGGCGCACTCCTTTATGGAGAGCAGGCGATTTTATTTCCCACGCGATTTAGAGGGCTTTTTAAACGGCAATGCGCCCGCAGACGACGGCGCCGGCGGCGGTTTTTCGGAATTTGCGATGCTGTCGCTTCGGCTGACCGAGGGGCTGCAAAGAAAGATTTGCGAGACACGATTTGAAAACGGCGGTGCGCTGTTTGACGGGGTTCTGGAAGGGTGTAAGCACTTGCCGAAAAATCTGATACATGCAGATTACGAGCGAATCTCGCTGACCGCGGAGGGCTTTTTGGTCTCCAACGCGATTTTGGCGGAAATTTTGCCGGGATAAAGAAAATTCTCCTTTGGCTGTAGAGCCGAGGGAGAATTTTTTCTATGCTTATTTACTTTTCTTTTCCCTGAAAATCAAGCGAAAAATCAGGCGGACGAGCGGGCCACAGTAAAACATTTGCCACAGCACGGCACACGGGAAGTTCATGCCCCATGTCTGAATAAACGTGCCGAAGGTGTGGGTGTTTTTAAAAAGCATGGTCGCAATAAGGCTCATGATGGGGCACATGATGCAGCAAATGCAGATGGAAACGGCATAGGTGATGAACTGCGGGCGGTCTGTAGGCTTCATGAACGAAAACGCGAGGCGTTTTGCAAGCTTGCCGACGACGAAAAATTCCAGAATAAACGCGATCGGCGCCATAACGGGCAGCTCGTGCAGAGCGAGCAGAAAGGTTTCGCTTGTGACACCGCCGGTGTTCAGCGCGACATTGTAGACAATCATGCCGTAGACCATGATAATAGCCATGATAGCGGTGAAAACGGCGTCCTGTACTTTGTTTTTGGGCATAAAAATTCCTCCTGAACGATAAACTGAAAGCGGCACTTTGATAAAGAGCCTGCCAATGTGTTGTTCGTTATCATTCGGGAGGAATGTGCGTTTCCAATATAAACCATTTAACGGTTTCTATTATACAGGATTTTCGCTCGCTTCATAATAGTTCAAAACGGAGAAAACCGAGGGAGCTGCGGCAAGAATTTTACGAAAAATGTTTACTTCGTTTTTTCGCGCAGTAGTGCGGTGTAGCTTTTCTTTATTCGATCGATTTTAAGGATTCCGCCATATCGATTTTGGCGATTTTCTTGCGCATGACGAGGTCGGTGATGACGGTGAACAGCACGACCATGACAACGGTCAAAAGGAAGCTGACGGGTGCGATGACAGCTTTGAAAGAGACCATATCGACGCGGATCTGCATGAGCACAAATGTGTGCAGCAGAACGCCGAGCGGCAGGCCGACGACGATGCCCATCATGGACAAAATGATATTTTCGCGGAACACATACGCGCCGGTTTCCCTGGAATGGAAGCCGAGCACCTTGATGGTGGCAATTTCCCTGACGCGTTCAGTCAGATTGATGTTGCCGAGGTTAAACAGGACGATGAACGCGAGTGCGCCGGCGGAAATGAGCACGAGCGCGACGACATAGTTTAGGCTCTGCATCATTTGGTCGATCATATTGCGCGTATCGGTGACGACGGAAACGGAGGATACACCGTCTGTTTTGGAGAGTGCGGCGGAAAGTGCGTATTCGTCTGCGCTATCGTTTACGCGCAGCAGGAGCGTTTTCGGCTCGTAGCCCTTATCGGCGACCATGGCGTACGTTTCGCCCGTCATGTAGAGGTAATTTTGCACGTAGTTTTCAACTAAACCCGCGACCTTGAGCTCGGCTTTTTCCGTATCCGAAACGGAGACGGTGACGGTATCGCCGGTTTTGATATCGGTGAGCTCGGCGAGTTTTTCGGTGAGCAGCACTTCGCCTTTGCCGGGGTAGGGTACGGTCTCGCCGTCGATATGCAGATCGAAAATGTCGGTGATGGCGGGGTCGTCGGACGCGACGATGTAAGCGGATTTTGTGATGTTGTCGCCTGTGACGTCACCGGAGGTCATTTGCACGGCGGTAGCGGCGTCAAGTTCCGATTTGTGGTCGCTTTCGACTTCGTTGATTTTATCTTCGGTCAGCGTATCGGAGAATTGGGCGCTGACATCGTATTTTTGAATATCATCAAACTGGAAGTTTGCAATGTTCGCGACGGAATCATGAATACCGAAGCCGGTGAGCACCAACGCGGTGCAGCCGGCAATGCCGAGAATCATCATGATCATGCGCTTTTTAAAGCGGAAAATGTTGCGCAGGGAGACCTTGTGCAGGAATTTCAGGCGCTTCCACAGCGGCGTGATGCGCTCGAGGAAAATGCGTTTGCCGGCGGCCGGGGTCTTCGGGCGGATGAGGTTTGCAGGCATGTTCTGCATCTCGATGCGCAGGGCTAAATATGTGGTGCCCGCCGAGCATAAAAGCGACGCCGCAAGCGCGATAACAAACAGCACGGGGTCATACAGTATGACGAAACCCGGAATGCTATACAGCATGCCGTAGGCCGTCCAGATGACGAACGGGAAAACATAGCCGCCCGCAAAATAGCCGATGACACAGCCGAATGCGGCGGCGCTGCCGGAATAGAGCAGATATTTTGCGAGGATGGAGCCGCGGCTGTATCCGAGCGCGCGGAGCGTGCCGATCTGTGTGCGTTCGTCGTCGATCATGCGGGTCATGGTGGTGGAGCAGACGAGCGCCGCGATGAGGAAGAAGAAAATGGGGAAGAGCCCCGAGAGCTTTTCGACGATGGTGGAGTCGCTTTCAAACGAGACGTAGCCGGCGTTTGTGTCGCGCGTTAAAACGTAGAGCTCCGGCTTCTTTAAATCGGCGAGCTTTTGTTTGGCATCGGCGATTTTCTGTTCGGCGTCGGAAATTTGCTCGTCAAATTCCTTTTTGCCGTCCTCGTAGTCTTTAAGGCCGTCTTCGTATTCGGCTTTGCCGTCGGCGAGCTCTTTTACGCCGTCGTTGTACGAAGCGAGGCCCTCGTTGTACTCTTTGATGCCGTTTTGAAACGTGATGAGCGAGTTATACGCTTCGTCAAGCTTTGCGGTTTGTGTTTTTTTCTGATATTCAAGTTGTGCTATGCCGTCGGTGTAGTCGTTTTGGCCGACATCGAGCAACGCGCGCATTTGCGAGAGAGCGGTTTCGGCTTCATCGAGCTGCTTGCCGGTCTCTGTGAGCTGCGCTTCCTGCGCGGTGAGGGAGGCATCCTGTTCGTTTAATACGGCTTCGGCATCGTCGAGCTGCGTCTGATTTTGATTCAAAGCGGCGCGCTGCGTATCGAGCGCCGTTTGCTGCGCTTCGGCTTCTGCCGGGTCGAGCATATCTTTTACGGCATCAAGCTGCGCCTGCGCTTCGTCGAGTGCGGCAAAGCCCGCCGTGAGCTGCGCTTTTTTCTCGTTTAAGTCGGCGCGTGCGGCATCAATTTGTGTGCGGGCGTCCTTTGCGGCGGCAAGACCCACTTCATACTGCTCTTTGCCGGACGTGAATTCGGCATATTTTTCAGTGTAGAGCTTTTCGTTTTCCTGCAGCTGCGCGTAACCGGCGTCGATCTGCGCCTGGCTCTCCGCAAGGGCATCCTCTAATTGCTGCTTGCCGCTGTAATATGCGTCAAAGCCGCTTTGCAGGGCGCTTTCCCACGAAGTGAAGCCGGGCTGAATCTGCTCTGCGCCTGCATCCAACTGTACTTTGGCATCGTCCAATTGCTTTTTCGCGTCGGCAAGCTCCGTTTCGCCGGAGGTGAGGGTCTCTTTTGCATCGTCAAGCTGTGCTTTGGCATCGGAAAGCTCCGTTTCGGCTTCGGCTTTTTTGTCGTTCAGTTCGTTCTCGGCGTCTGAAATTTCGGCTTTGCCGTCGGACGTAAGGCGATCAAAACGCGCGTTGACGGAAGCGGTGGCGGCGGCTTCGACAGTATCGGAGAACGTATCGATGTAATCGTCGTAGGCGTCGCTGTATAGCGGGAATTCATCGGTGCAGGTAACGTATAATTCTGTGTAATACTCGAAATCGAAGCCGTCCTCCGGGATGAGAACGAAGCCCTGCAGCGTGCCGTCGCCAAGCGACGTGGTGCCGCGCAGCGTGTGGATGTACAGCGGAGAATCTGCAAGGCCGACCACGGTGTAGGCGCTGTATTTGAAGTTTTTCTTCGTATCTTCGTCGTTGGAGTCGGAAATTTCGATCGTTTGTCCAATCATATCTTCCGAAAAGCGACTGGAATCTATAAGGCACTCACTGCCGTTTTCAGGCATACGTCCGGCAGTGAGCACAGGCTCGTTGATGTTATCTGTCAGCATATGTGCACGGTAAACGCGCTCTTTGTTGTCGTGCTGCCAGATGAAATCGGCATTCACACTGCCTGCGGCGGCAACCACACCGTCGGCTTTCTGCACGGCGGCAACGTCGTCCGCATCAAAGCCGATGGTGGAGATGAGGCGAAGATCGTAGAGTTTCGTATTTTTCACATAGGCGGTCTCGGTGGCGGACATGATGGGACGGGTATCTCGCAGACCCGTGAGAAACGCCACACCCAGCATAATGATGAGCAGGATAGCGATATACCGCCCAAGGCTGCCCGAAATGCTGCGCCGCGTGTTTTTTCTGAGTGCTTTTGTCATGCGTTTTCCGGCTCCCTTCGCGTTACCATTCAATCTGTTCCACGGGCGTGATGTGCTCGTTCATGCGAACGGAGTAAATGTGGCCGCTTTTTACGCGGATGATGCGGTCTGCCATGGCGGCAAGCGCCGCATTGTGCGTGATGATGACGACGGTCATGCCGTCGCGGCGGCAGGTATCCTGCAAAAGCTTTAAAATAGATTTGCCGGTCTCGTAATCGAGTGCGCCGGTGGGCTCGTCGCACAGAAGGAGCTTCGGCTTTTTGGCAAGTGCGCGGGCGATGGAAACACGCTGCTGTTCACCGCCCGAGAGCTGTGCGGGAAAGTTCTGCATGCGGTCATGGAGACCGACGGCGCGGAGCACGTCTTCGGCGGGGATGGCATCGGTGCACAGCTGTGCCGCAATTTCCACGTTTTCGAGCGCCGTTAAATTTGGGATAAGGTTATAAAACTGGAAGACAAAGCCGATGTCATAGCGTCGATAGTTTTCAAGCTGGGTGCGGTTAAAGTGGCTGATGTCGCGTCCGTCCATGCGGACGGTGCCTTTAGACAGCGTATCCATGCCGCCGAGGATATTTAAAAGCGTCGTTTTTCCCGCGCCGGATTCACCGACGATGACGCAGAATTCGCCCTTTTGAATTTCAAAGCTTGCATCGGTTAAGGCGTGCACCTCTACGTCGCCGGTTTTATAAATTTTCGATACATTTTCAAATTCTACAAATGCGCCCATCGTACCGTCTCCTTATACTGCGTTGGTTTCTATATTAAAGTATAACAGAAGCGAGGGAAAAAGTCATGGACAGAATATGAAAATTCAGTTGATTTTTAGAGGGGATTTTCGACTTTTGCGGGCGAATGCGGCTTTGCGGAGACCGACCGGCGCATCCGCAAGGCGTTTACGAAAATGGTGCTCAACAAAAAAACAAATCAAATTTCCGTGCGGGAAATTTGTGAGGCGACGGGCATCAACCGCTCATCGTTTTACCTGCACTATGCGGACATACCCGCGCTGATAACAGCGATCGTAGGTGAGAAATGGACGGAGTCCGTAGAGCGGATACACGAAGAAATGCACGGCGACCCGAATATCTTCTCCGAAGCATATGTGGCGGCGACGCTGCGCGAGGCAAAGCGCGACAGGACGTTTTACCGGGCGTATTTTGAGAAATTCGGCACGGCAGAACTGGAAAAAGGCTATCAGACGCTGTTTGAAAACGTCTTCAAGCCTTTTTTTCGGCGGCTCGGCATCGAGAGCGAGCACTGCATGGAATATCATTTTGAATTTGTGAAAGCGGGGTACTTTGCCGTGACGCGCAAATGGCTTTTGTACGGCTGCCCGGAAACGCCGGAAGAAATGGCGAAGATCATAAAAAGAAGTATGGCGGCGATACCCGATGACCTGCCGCCGGTCCCGGACGAATTCTTTATTTGAAAAGCTCGGGGTGCATGCGCACATAGTGGAATAAGTACTGCTGCGCGATGCCGGCGTTTTCACCGAAATCTGCGGGGGAAAGCCTCGGCAAAAGTGATACGGCGCGCTTCATCCACACGTCCATCGGGAAGCACTCCGTGCGGTGCAGACCGTAGAGCAAAGCGCAGTCCGCGACTTTTGGGCCGACGCCTGAAATCGTCTGCAATTTCGCTTTGGCATCGGGAAGAGGCATTTTGCGCACGGCTTCTAAATCGATCTCGCCGGAAGCGATGCGCTTTGCGGCATCAATGAGATATTTCGCGCGAAAGCCCGCGCGCAGCGGAGCGAGGTCTTCCGGCGTGCAGGAGGCCAATTTTTTCGGTGTCGGGAATGCGTAGCGGGTCTCGTTATGATAGAGAAACGGCTCGCCGAAATGCAGACACAAGCGCTCTATAATGCCCTTGATGCGCGGAATGTTGTTGTTCTGCGAGATGATGAACGAGCACAGCGCCTCAAACGGCTCCTGCTTTAAAATGCGGATGCCGCCCGCGAATTCGGCTGCTTCTTTCAGCGCGGGGTGCAGAGCGGAAAGCACTTCGCGGGACTTTTTGTAATCTGTGTTAAAATCGAAATAATCAAACCAAATGTCACGAAATTCCTGCTCGGTGCAGTCTAAAACGAGGTCGTTATTTTCATCTTGATAGACGGTCAGCCCGCGGGAAAATGCCACACCGCGCCATGCGGGAATGTTGTTTTCGAGCGTGACGGGATAAAAGCGGAACGACTGCCCGCAGTCGAGCGTTTGGGCGAGGTTTAAAACGCCATCGGGCGGGGTGAAGCGCATCAACGGTTTTTGCCTTCCGTTTTGGTGGTGACGGTGGGCTCCCGGCTCGTCAGATACGTGATGGCGCGCTCAATGGCATCGCGGGAGTTGCCCCAGTCGCCGCCCGCATTGCGGTAATCGAACATGCGGCAGAAATGGGTGGTGTCGGCCTTGACGGTATCGAGATAGTTTTTCGCAAGGCGCTTGGTTTCTGCCGCAAACGGCTGAAAGTTTTTACGCGGCATTTTCTGCGCAGCAGCCAAAATGAAGCTGTAATGCGGCAGGCAGATGTGCGTCTGCTCGCTGTACAGTGTGCGGAACTCCGGCTCACTCTGCCAGAGCTTGATAACCGTGGCGCTGAGGTGCTGCATGTTTTTCTCAACGTTTTCGCAGACAAAGCAGCTGTGCGCACGGCGATCTGCGGCGGCGAGAATTTTTTTCGGCGCGAGCTTGTCGTCCTCGGGCAGGATATCTTTGCCGGCTTCGTCTAAGAGACTTTCGAGAATAAGGGCGACGGACAGGCGGCTGCCGCGCTGTAAGATCTGCTCAAAATGTTGGTGGCAGAAGCCGAGACGGTTCGTTTCCGCGCGCACGTCAGGCTCCATCATGGCCGCGCCGGTAATGTAGGTGGCCATGCGGTCCTCGAGCATGTCGCGCATGCGGCAGAACGGACAGCCGTCCTTCGGCTCGAAAATTTCACTGATCGGTATAGAGCAAATGTCTTCACGCATTTTGGGTTCCTCTTTTCTTATAGTTGTATACAGTGCATGTTTATCCGAAAAATGTCTTTTGTTTTAATTGCCGTGGCTTACGGTTTGTGCGGCCCCGCTTTTTTGTGGGACACGTCTAAAAAGTGCGCAGCTTTCCGGTGTCTTTCTGCTCGCTATTTTCATTTTACACGATTTTAGGTGAAAAAACAACCGTGTAAAGCCTGCCGCCTTGCTTTTTTTCACAAAATGTGCTTAAACGGAAAATCTCGCCGCCCAGGATTTCGCCTAAATCGTTCTAATTTAGAATTAAAACGCTGTTTTTCGCAAAAACACCATATATAGGGACATTTTTTGGGGCAAACACAAGGCTTTTCACGCAAATTTTACACACGGTTTATAGTGAGTATTCTGTGAAAAAACGGTAAAAAGCGGCATTTTCGACGGAATAGTTTACATAATATTTTACATTGTGAAAAGCTGTGGAAAGTAAAAAGAGCACCGAAAGCGGGTTTTTAACACTTTCCACAGAGTTTTCCACAGCTTAAACGGAAAACGCTGTGGAAAGCTCGCTGCGTGTATACTTCTGCCGTACATATTACAGATTATATAAATGTAAAGGCCAGCCCATATACAGTAAGATGTGAGAAGATATGCAATCCGGATGAATAATTATGCCAAGCAAAATGGACACGCAAAAGCACCGTCAAAATGACGAAAAGAGCGCGGCGAAAAAACTGCCCAAAAACACGGCGGTTTTAGGCGCAAAAACCGCCTGCAAAAACCGCGCTAAATTGCGCGTTTCGGTTGCAATGGCAAATATAAGTATGCTATAATCTACTATATACTGCGATAGTATTGCGAATTTCGGCCGCAGACGTGTTCTGAAGCCGCGGAAAGGAATAGGTTTGTTCATGGAAAACGAGAGAGAAAGAGATGTCATAGCAGGGCGCAATGCCGTTACGGAGGCGCTTAAAGCGGGCAGACCCATCGACAGCATCCTTGTGCGGCGCGGGGAGAAAAACGGTTCGGTATCGTCCATTCTCCGCATGGCAAAGCAGGCGGGCATCCCGGTAAAGGAAGTGGATTCCCGTAAGCTGGACGGCATGTGCGGCGGCGAAAACCACCAGGGTGTCATCGCCATGGCGGCGGTGCACGCGTTCTCCGAGGTGGAGGATATTTTTGCGCTGGCGGAAAGCCGAAATGAGCCGCCGTTTATCCTTGTGTGCGACGAGATTGCGGACCCGCATAACCTCGGTGCGATTCTCAGAACGGCGGAATGTGCGGGCGCACACGGTGTTGTCATCCCGAAGCGCCGCAGCGTTGGCCTTACGGCGGCGGTCGGCAAGGCTTCTGCGGGCGCGGTGGAATACGTCCCCGTGGCGCGTGTGACGAATATTGCGGTATTTCTTGAGGAGATCAAAGCGCGCGGCGTTTGGGTATACGCCGCGGATATGGACGGCACGGATTGGTGCCAAACCGATTTCTCCGGCCCGGCAGCGCTTGTTGTCGGCTCCGAAGGCTTCGGCGTGTCCAGACTTGTGAAAGAAAAATCGGATTTTATCGTTTCTCTGCCGATGAAGGGCAGAATCAATTCGCTGAACGCTTCGGTGGCCTGCGGCGTGCTTTGCTATGAGATTGCGCGGCAGCGCGCGGGCATCAAGGCCAAGGGCTGAGGCGAAAAAGAAAGGACCCAAAACCATGAACGATGAGAACAAATTCTCGGTGGACGAGATATTGGAAGCGGAGCGCAAGGCGAAAGCCAACGGCGCGCCGGAAGAAACGGAAAAAACAACGCCCGGGGTGACGGAAGAACCCGACGCTGTGACGGAGCCTGAAACGGAGCAGCCCGTAGAGGAAGCCTCGGCAGAGGTAGCACAGCCCGCGCCGGAAGCGGAACCGCAGCCGGTGGAGGTGCAAGAAGACTCCCCGTGGGATACCTACGAGGAGGAAGAAGAGCCCGGAAAGAAAAAGAAGAACAAAAAAGAGAAGAAAGAGAAAAAAGGTTTTTGGGCGCGCCGCCGCGAAAAGAAGCAGAAAGAGGTTTTTAACGAAGCCGAAGACATGTACTACGGCATCCAGTTAAAACCGATTGACGAATACACCCGCGGGTTTGATGCCACAGGGGAGATTTCCACGCAGGACGAGGGATACCGCAAGCTGTTTGACGAGAACACCGCGGAGCTTGACGACGAAGTGGCAAAGGACTTTGAGCGCCTGCAGAAAGAGCGTCGCCGTCGTGTGGCCGAGGCCGTAGAGACGGCCGGTGTGGATCTTTCCGCTGTAGAAGACGAGCTGGGCATTGTGGCCCCGGTGCCGGTTTCCGTTGCGATGAATGACCCGAGCGCTGTGGTGCCGGAAAACAAAAAGACGAAGGACAAGGTGCAGAATTTCCAGACGGCGATGCTGCAGGACGCGCAGACGCACACGATGGAGATTAAGCTTGACCTTGAAAATGAGACGTTTGGTTTGCAGCAGGCAAAGGTGGTGCCGGAGGTGAGCGAGGATTCCGTGCGCCGCATTCTGGAATCTGTGCAGGCGGAAAACGCGGCAAAGCAGGCTGCACAGGTGCAAAATGCCGAGCAGCAGGCTGCGGCAGCGCCGAAAACGGAAGAAAGTGACGCGCCCGAGATGGCGTTTAAGGATATTTCAAGCAATGGCCCGGAGCCGGAGGAAGAGCCGCAGGCGGAAGAAGGCATGGACATTGCTTCCGGCGAGCAGCTGCCCGAAGCACAAGCGCCGAAAGCGGAAAATGTGCAGGCTGCGGAAAGCGCCGAGAACGCCGGCGAAGAAGCGGCAGAGCCTGCGCAGCAGAAGATCTCCGTGCCGGTAACGGACGTGACGCAGTACAGAAAGCGCGACTTGCCAGTGCACATTATCAATGCGGATGTTTTGCAAAGTGCATTGCTGAGCGAAGCACGCGTGTATTCCGACGACGAGAACGTCAGTGCGGCCGGTGCGCACCGCTTTAAAATTCGCTTTGCGGAAAAGCCGGATGAAGCGCCCGAAAACACGGAAGCCGCCGAAAACAGCGACGAGCTCATCGACGATTACACCGGCCCGGCAGACGCAAAGAGCGTGGCGCATGACCTGCGCACGACGATGCGCGAGCTGACAATCCGCATGCTTGCAACGGGCGTGAGCACTGCAGTGCTCATTTTGGCGTCGCTCATTGCGGAATCCGGCTTCAATGCCAATAACACGGAGACCGCCGGTGCAGTGGGCTACACCATCTTATCGCTTGTGCTGCTGCTAGTGGCCATCGGCTTCTGCGCGAAAACGATTTTAAACGGTCTGAAGGCACTGTTTGAGTTCCGCGCGAATTCGGATTCTGCCGCTGCGGTAGCTTGTGTGGCGGTTTTTGTGCAGACGCTCTGCACGCTGTTTGCGCCGGCTGCGCTCAGCGTGGGTAAAATCCACCTTTACGCCGGTATTGCGGCGGGTATTCTGTTCCTGAATACCGTCGGCAAGCTGACGATGCTGCGCCGCATCCACTCGAATTTCCGCTTTGTGTCTTCCCGCGAGCAGAAATATGCGGTGCGCGTATTTGACGATTACAACACGTCTTTAAAAATGGCGGGTTCCTCCGTCATTTCGCAGCCTGCAATCGCGTATCAGCAGAAAGCGGGCTTCTTAAAGCGCTTCTTACAAATTTCCTATGAGCCGGACCCGGCAGAGACCTCTTCGCAGGTTTTGGCGCCGGTGGGCCTCATTTCTTCGCTGCTTCTGTGCGTGGTGGCGCTTGTCATCACGAAAGATGCGTCCCTTGCCATTACGGCTTTGGCGGCTTCCTGCTGCGTGTGTGTAGCGGTGATGAACATGCTGGCCGTAAACCTGCCGGTGAGCCGTCTTTCCCACCGTCTGCGCCGCCGCGGCGCGATGGTCTCCGGCTATGAAGGTATCAAGCGCATGAGCGCCGTAAATGCCGTTCTGGTTGATTCCACAGAGCTTTTCCCGCGCGGCACGGTCGTTTTGAACGGGGTGAAGCCGTTTAAGCAGGAGGGCCTTGAAGAAGCCGTTTTGGCTGCCGGCACGTTGGTGCAGCAGCTCGGCGGCCCGCTTTGCGGCGTGTTCGAGCAGGTATTCAGTGAGCATGAGGGCGAGCTTCCGGAGGTCGAAAAAGCCGCATTTGAGGCCGGAAACGGCGTTGTGGGCACGGTGGACGGCAAAGAGGTGCTCATCGGCTCCCGTACGCTTTTGACTGCGCACGGTGTGGAAGCGCCGGAGCAAAATGTGGAGAGTCAGTACACGACGGGCAGTCGACAGATCTTGTACATTGCAATGGGCGGCGAGCTTTACGCCATGTTCATCCTGACCTATAACGCAGACCGTAAAAAGAAAGCGGAGCTGCAGAACATGGAAATGAACGGCGTTTCGCTCATTCTGCGTTCGGCAGACCCGAACCTTACGCCGCAGTTCATTTCGCGCCTGTTCGGCATTGACGCCACGGCGGTGAATGTCATCGGCGCGGGCCAAGACGGCCCGGCAGACCACCTTGTGAACGACACTGCGGACCGCGTGGACGCCTATGCCGCCACAAAGGGTCGTGTGGAATCCATGATGAGCCTTGTTTCCACGTGCATTGATGAAAAGAAGAACATCAGCTTCATCGTCGCCATGCAGAACGCGGCGGTTGTCATCGGCTTTGTGCTTGTGGCGTTCCTCACGTTCGTTGCGGGCGTGGAGCAGATTTCCGCATTTGCGCTCGTCATCTACGAGCTGTTCTGGGTGCTCGCCACCGTGTTGGTACCGAAGTTCAGAAATAAAGTAAAATAAGGTTCGAAATTGAAAATCTCTCTCGGCGCAGCCGAGAGAGATTTTTTACGTTATTTTGCAATTTTAATGCGGATACTGCCGCTGCGGGTCTCGATTTTGCAAAGCCCTTCGCCGCTGTTGAGCGGGACGTCCACTTTATTGTTCCTGCTTGTAATATAGAAATTCTTACCGGTATTCAGTGTGCCTATGATACTGCCGCTTCTGCTTTCAAATGAAAGTGATTCGGAATCACAGCTTTCCAAATGAATGTTACTGCTTATAGTTCCTATCTCCATGCTATTTGAAGAAACGGCACGTGTAAGATCAATTTCGCCGCTAATAGTGTCAACATGTAAAACGGCAGAGCTTGTGTCTTCGAGACTAACTTTACCGCTTGCAGTGTCGACTTCTATGGTATTTGAGGACTTGACATGTGTAAGGTGTACTTCACCGCTCGCCGTACCGATCTGCAAGGTTGTGCATTTTATATTTTCTGAGCTTACCTTACCGCTTGCAGTGTGAATTTCTAATTCTGTGGTTTCAAGGTTTATAAACTGTACTTTACCACTTGTAGTTTCAGCGTGAGTTTTTTTAGAAGATTGGACATTTTCAAGCGTTATGTCGCCGCTCGTGCTACACAGTTCAATCGTGCTGCATTTTGCGTTTTTTAGGGCAATATCGCCGCTTGTTGTTTCTATGGAGAGCAAACTGCACTCGGCACAGCAAGCGATGTCACCACTTGTACTTTGCAAAGAGGCTGTGTCAAATGCATAACCAGCCGGAATAGCAATGTCACCACTTGTTGTTTCAACTTCAAGTGATTTATATGTACCCTGCGGCAAATAAACGCGTACAGTTGCATGACGCTGAGCTTTTGAAAATTTATATCTGGAAAACAAGGTTCGTCTGTCCGCACATTCAATGTGTAACACATTATTTTCGGTCGTCACAGAGTAGCATATTTTTTCGCTTTCCATACATTCTACGCGGCATGTGCCATTTTCGGAAGGTAAAAGCTTAAAATCTGCGGTGTAGTCACAGTTAGCGATTATACCGCAAATGCTGCTCTCTGCCGTATAGGTGCGCAGAGTGTCGCCGAAAGTGGTTTTCTCCGGGAAGTTTGCGGTCTTCACGGGCAGAAGTTCGGATTTGGCTTGTTTTACGAGTTCATCTAAGGGGCCTGCGGCGGCTACGGCTTCCTCTTCCGTCAGGCCGTCTTCTATGCGGTCGTCGATCATCTCGCTGCAAAACTCCACGAGCTTTTCTACGCCCTCCGGCAAAAGCCCGGTGAGCCCTGCACGCAGTGCCGTCAAAAATTCTTCTTTACGCATTGTTTTTGTCCTCCCTTGTCACAAATTCGTAGATGGAAACGATCTCGTTCCACTCGGCTTTGAAATATTCAAGCCGCTTTTGCCCCTGTTCCGTGATGTGGTAATACTTGCGCAGCCGGCCGTTGTGCTCGGCAGAATGCACCGAGAGCAGCTGTGCGGCCTCCAATCTTCGCAGAATGGGGTATAGGGTCGATTCGGAAAGCTCCACATACGGCTTCATGTCCTTGATGATCTTGTAGCCGTAGGAGTCTTCCTGCTTGATCGCCGCGAGCACGCACACATCGAGCAGCCCGCGCTTGAGCTGAATGTCCATTTTGCATCCCCTTTCCGAGATATCTCTCTTTGCACAATACTATACAACGCATAGTAATGCTTGTCAAGGGGGAAATCTGCATTTTTACAAAAAAATCCCGCCGAAAGATCGGCGGGATCCAGAAGATATAGGCGGGTAAATCAATGCGGGATTCGGAGGTGCTTTTTTTGTTCTGTTCCTGTACGTCTTTTTTGTTGAGGTACAGGAAATAAATGACATTTAAGACGATGCCGACCGTGGTCGCGATGGGCGCGGCCGGTTCAGCGTTTCACCGATGTCAGATCATAACTAACTTTGGTAATGATCAGAACGTAAAAAGAAAATGTCAAGGTTTCAAAGAAAAATCGGCACGGTGTACCTGCCTTTGGCGTAAACTGGTTTAAGATACACCTGCGGGTGTGCCTTGGGAACGGAAAGGGGGTGGTGGCATTCGTATCGTTTCGCCGCCCGTGCCGCTGACGTTTTGCTTTGAGACCGTGGGGCATTTGATGGATGCGGTGGAGCGTGCCGTGCACACGCTCCATGTTCTTTCTTCGGCGCTGGGGCGGATCGGCAGCCGGTTTTTTCTGTGCGTGACGGTGCGGTTTTCAGAGCGCATCGCGGCGCGCAGCCTGTTTACGGAGTATGGGGAGTACGTCGGCGCGGGTGCGCTGACGGCGGCTTATATAGCAGAGCGAGCGGAAACATTCATTCCGAACGCCGCTGCCCGCATGGCAAGGTATTTTTAAAGGCTCGTCGGTTTTGCCGACGAGCCTTTAACGGTTAAAGTCCCAATGCTGTTACGACTTTATTTACAGTGTCCTTATCCGCGCCGGTGGCGAAAAGAATCGTGGTGCCGTTGCGGTAGAGTACCGTTGTGAGGTCGTCGCCTTTATACGTGTAGCGGTTGTATTCGCTGGAATCGACCGCCTTACCCTCGGAGGTCTTGACGCTTGAAAGCATCTGCGCGTAGTTCGTTTTGGCGCTGTCCGTGGAAGCGAATGTGAAAAAGCCTAAGGAGTAATCATCGCCCGAAACGGTCAGCGCTTTTGTGATGACGCTGCTGTCAAACTGGTCGGAAACGTCCGTTACTTCGCAGTCGGCAGCTTCGCAGGCGGACTTGAATTGCTCATCTGTGATGACGGTGCGGCCCGCGCAGCCGGAAAACACGATGCACGCGAGCAGAACGGACACGGTGACGAAGAGGGGAACCTTCTTTAAAATATGCTGTTTCATGGTATTTATCCTTTCCGGTTGCCGGTTACCCGGCTTTTTTACAGTGATTGATAAAAAGAAAGAGCAGAACGGTCAAAAAGAATCCGGTCGAAAAGCCGGCGGTGTCGATCCACACATCGGAAACAAGCGAACCGCGGCCGGAGAAAATTTGAATGGTCTCATCCGTGACGGCGCACAGCATGCCGATGAGCGGAAAGTCGAGAAGATTGCGCCCGTACTGGAGATTTTTGCCGGTTTTATCGTACTGCAGGCCGAGCAGAAGCGAAAATTCCACACCCAGAAGGCCGTATTCCGAAAAATGCGCCGCCTTGCGCAGTAAAAATTCACTGATTTCCGTGTGCAGAAGCTGCTCGAGCCACGTTTTTAAGGAGCCGCTCATGCCGCCGGAGACCGCGCGGCTCTGCATGGAGTTACTCCAGATGAACGCAAGCGTGAGCGCAATGAGAATGCCGAGCACCCATCGCACGCGGGTATTGTGCATTGTTTGTTTCATGCGGAATCCTTTCGAGATATTTTCTCCATTTTACCACGCGCGCGCCGGTTTCTCAATGCTGTCACAGAAATTTAATTTTTATATGACGCCAAAGCGCCCCTGACTGCTTGCGGCGGTGCGGGGGATATGCTATACTTATATTGATATTATAAATTTGCGCAGGAGGTGACGGCGATGCGCGGAAAACTGAAAAAACTTTTTGCAGAGGTGCTCGCCGTGCTTTTGGCGCTTTCTTTTTCGGGGTGCAGCGAGCTGACGGGCCTTGATGCGCAAGCGCTGATGTCTCCGCCAAAGACGACGGCAGACAGAGAAGCGATATATGCCCTGATGGGCGGCGGCGTGGGTGACGTGACGCTCGTTTACCCGAAATACGGCGATTACCGCTCGGCGATCATCTCGCGCGATTTAGACGGGTGCGGCACTTCGGAGGTCGTGAGCTTCTGTGCAAACGGCGACGCGGGCGGCACGCGGCTGGAATTTTTTAAGAAAAACACGGACGGTGTTTGGAGCTCTATGGCGCGGTTTACCTCGGCGGCAACGCAGGTGGACAAGGTGTTTTTCGGTGACCTGACGGGCGACGGTATGGACGAGATCATCGTGGGCTGGGGAGATCCGCTCACGGCGACGGCAAGCGTTTCGGTTTATTATGTGGACGGAGACACGATCCGCGAATTCTCCATGACAACAGTCTCTTACAGCGAAATGCTGCTGACGGATTTTGACAGCGACAATATAAAAGAGCTGTTCGTTTTGCAGGCGGCGCAGACGAGCGGAGAGGAGATTATGGCGCTTGGCGGGTTATACCGCTTTGACGGCGACCAGCCGTATGTCTCCAAAACCGTGCCGCTCGATGCGGCGGTGACGCGTTACACCTCCGTAAGCTTTTCGCAGGTAAATTCCTGGCGCCGCGCAGCGGTGCTGGACGGCGTGAAAGCGGACGGGCGCATGCTGACGCAGGTCATTGGGTATGACGAAGCGTCGGACAGACTCATTTCGCCGCTGTCAAACGAAGAAAACGCGACGGATCGGCCAACGGCGGCCGCAGCGGTCTCGCGCGATGTGAATAAGGACGGCATTTTGGAAATTCCAACGGCGGAGTTGACGATAAACGGCAGCGAAACGACGGCAGATTCCACCGGGTATGTCATCACGTGGAACACGTATAGCTTACAGGACAACACGTTGACGCCGGTGTGCACGAGTATTTTGAATACGGCGGAAAACTACAACCTGTTTTTGCCGAGCAGCGAGGATAACTACGGCTGCCAAAATGACACCGTGACCCGCACAGCGACATTCTTTACATATACACAGATCGGCTTTAACGGCAATTATCTCGGTCGGGAGGATAAGTTCTCCATTCGGGTATATACGGAGGAAGACTGGGCGGAAAAAGAACAGGATGACGAAGATATTCTGTTGAGCAGCTCCGCCGGACGCGTGTATGTGCTGCGCATTTTGGACGATTCCATGGCGGAAAGCGACGAAAAAACGCTGCAAAGCGGATTTGAAGTGCTGGAATAAATATAGACTGAAAATGGGGGAAAGAAAGGGGAAACGAACATGAAAAAGATATTGGTGGCAGAGGACGAGCAGAATATCCGCGAGTTTGTGGTCATCAATTTAAAGCGCGCGGGGTACGACTGCGTGGAAGCCGCAAGCGGTGAGGAAGCCTTGCGCGTGTACGAGCAGGCCGGCGGCGATTTTGACGTGGCCGTGCTGGACATCATGATGCCCGGCAGTCTGGACGGCCTTGCCGTATGTAAGGAATTAAGACAGAAAAACGCGACCATCGGCATCATCATGCTGACGGCGAAAACGCAGGAAATGGACAAGGTGACGGGCCTGATGATGGGCGCGGACGATTATGTGACGAAGCCGTTCAGCCCCTCAGAACTCGTGGCGCGCGTGGACGCCGTTTACCGCCGTGTGGCACAGTTTACGAGAGCCGCAGAGCCGAATTTCTCCGAAGAGCTGCGCTCCGGCCGCTTCGTGCTGAACCTGCGCAACCGCTCATTCACAAAAGACGGCAACCCCGTGGAGCTGACACAGGTGGAGTTTCAGATTATGGAATACTTCATCTCAAATGCCGGTAAGGCGTTAAAACGCTCCGAAATTCTAAAGCACGTCTGGGGCAGCGGATATGTCGGTGAGGAAAAAATCGTAGACGTGAATATTCGCAGATTGAGAATGAAGATCGAAGACGAGCCCTCGAACCCGAGACATGTTGTCACCGTGTGGGGCATCGGCTATCGGTGGGATAAGTAATCAAAAGATTGCGTGAAAGCAAACGAATGAAGTCTTTGATTAAACTTTCTTCAGAAAGTTTATGGGGTCTCGGGGCAAGGCCCTGAGGCGTCGTCCGCAGACGACGAAATCTTTTTGCCTAATAAAAAACTAGGAAAGTAGGTTCAACAGTCCGGTGGACTGTTGAACCGCAGAAAACCCAGTTGCATGGGTTTTCTGATGACTTGCAGGGCAAGTCATTTAAAAATACTGGTAACCACAAAAAAAGCACAGAAAGGAGGAAAGCGCGTGTTCAAAAAAGGTATCGCAAGACGCTGGCTGTTTAACAGCCTCGGTGTGATGATTTTATTATTTACAGCCTGTATTGCGGCGCTTTCTTTCGTTGTGCAGAGCTATGCCTATAACGGCATCCAAATGACGCTCATCGGCCGCAGCGACGAGCTGCCCACCGTGCTTTCCGGCAGCATGAAAACCGTAAGCGAGTTTAACGCTGCAGCCAGAAGCTACACCGAAAATTTCCCGGATAAAGACCTCATGGAGGTCATGGCGGTCTCGCGTTCGGGCAGCATTTTGTCTACCTCCTCCGGCTTTGCGCCGGACCAAAACCAGAGCAAGCCCGATTTTGAAAGCGCCTTGCACAGCGAAAACGGGTACGGCTATTGGATCGGCAAGCTCGCAAGCGGCGAGAAGGTCATGGCCGTCTCGCGCGTGGCGCGCGGCGCAAACGGCGCGGTGCTCGGCGCGGTGCGGTACATCGTTTCTATGGAGCGCGCAGACCGACAGATTACGTATGTTGTGCTGGTTTTGATCGGAATCGGTGTGCTCATTTTGGTGCTCGTCACGCTTTCGGGCATTTATTTCGTGCGGTCTATTATCACGCCCATTCGGGAACTCAATGCTACAGCGGAAAAAATCGCAAAGGGCGATTTTGATGTGCGCGTCAAGAAAGAGAAGGACGACGAGCTCGGCGCACTGTGCGACTCCATCAACGACATGGCGGCAGAGCTTGGCACAGCGGAAAAAATGAAAAACGACTTCATTTCCTCTGTTTCGCACGAGTTGCGCACGCCGCTGACGGCTATTAAGGGTTGGGCGGAAACGCTGCAAACAGGCGGCATCGGCCGCGAAACGTATGATAAGGGCATGAACGTCATCGTGCGCGAGGCAGAACGTCTTTCCGGCATGGTGGAGGAGCTTCTGGATTTTTCCCGCATGCAAAGCGGCAGAATGCGGCTGATCCTCAAGAAGATCGATCTTTTGGCGGAGCTGGATGAGGCCGTGTACATGTTCACCGACCGTGCGCGAACGGAGCATAAAAACCTCATTTACGATGAGGAAGACACGATGCTTTCGCCGATTTTGGGAGATGTGAATCGCCTGCGGCAGGTGTTCATCAACGTCATCGATAATGCTTTGAAATACACGAATCCCGGTGGTACGGTGCGCGTTTCCGCGTATGAGGACGACGGGTTTATCCGCGTCATCATCAAGGACAGTGGCTGCGGCATCCCGGCGGAGCATCTGCCAAACGTCAAAAAGAAGTTCTACAAAGCAAACCAAAATGTGCGCGGCAACGGCATTGGCCTCGCCGTCGCAAATGAGATCATGGAGCTGCACTCCGGCTCGCTTGATATTGACAGCGAAGAAGGCATGGGCACCACGGTCATCATCACGATACCGACTATGAAAAAGCTTGAGATGAATCCCGAGCTTTCCAATACAACGCAGATTCCCACCGCCACCGCGCAGGTGCAGGTCGTGGAGAGAAAACAGGATTAAATATTGTTTATAAGCAAAAGGAGAAAGAATGGCAAAACGCGTAACATCTATCGGCGGGCAGGCCTTGCTTGAGGGCATTTTGATGGTTGGCCCGAAGAAAAACGTAGCGGCTTTTTGTGACGAAGCCGGAAATATTACAACGGAGGAGGTTTCCACGCCGTCGCTGCGCGAAAAATACCCCATTTTGAAAAAGCCGTTTATACGCGGCGTGTTCTCTATGGTGGATACCCTGCGCCTCGGTATGAAGGCGCTGACGCTTTCGGCGGATAAAGTGGGCGGCGAGGAAGAGGAAGAGCCCTCGAAATTTGAAAAGTGGCTTGAAAAGAAATTCGGAGACAAGGTGATGAATGCGGTCGTCGCCGTGGGCGGTGTGCTGGGCGTGGCGCTTGCGGTGCTGCTGTTCTTCTTTTTGCCGGCGGTGCTCTTTAACGGGCTGATGATGCTCACGGGCGACGGCATCAGTGGTTGGCGTTCGGTGTTTGAGGGCCTTTTACGTATCGTCATTTTTGTACTGTACATTGTTGTCATCTCTAAAATGCCGGAGATTGACCGCACATTCCGCTACCACGGCGCGGAGCACAAGACGATTTTCTGCTATGAAAACGACCTGCCGCTCACCGTGGAAAATGTGCGGAAGCAAAAGCGCTTCCACCCGCGCTGTGGCTCCAGCTTTATGATCTTAATGCTTTTGCTCGGCATCATCATCGGCTTTTTTATTCCGTTTTCCAATCCGTTCCTGCGCACGTTCTGTAAGCTCTTGTGCCTGCCGATCGTTGTCAGCATCGGTTATGAGCTTATCAAGCTTTGCGGCAAGTACGATAACGTGCTGACGCGCATCATTGCGGCGCCGGGCCTGTGGTTTCAGCGTTTGACCGTAAAAGAGCCGACCGACAAGATGATGGAAGCCGCTATTGCGGCGATGAAAGCGGTTATCCCGGAAAACGGCGAGGATATTATCCGATGACGCTGAACGAGCTGTACCGCGCAGCGAAAACGGCACTTGAACCCGTCACGGAAGACCCGACGTTTGAAGCCGCGTGCCTTGTGGAGCATTTCTGCGGCGCGAACCGCACAGAGTTATTGTTGCACGGCGATAAGCCGGCGGAGTCTGGAGCGGAGCAAGCGGTGCTTTCCGCGCTCGAAAAGCGCAAAACGGGCGAGCCGCTGCAATATCTGCTTGGCGAGTGGGACTTTATGAGCCTGACGCTTTTCTGCGGAGAGGGCGTGCTGATTCCGCGCGAGGACACCGCTGTTTTGGTGGAAGCAGTGTGCAAGCGTTTGTCGAAAACCGAGAATTTGCCGAAGGGGCTTGACCTTTGCGCCGGCACGGGTGCTGTGGGGCTTTCCATCGCGAAGGAAGCACACGCCGAAGTGACGGAAGTGGAGCTGTACGACGGCGCATTCAACTATTTAAACGAGAATTTGGCGCGTTACCCGGAGCTGCCGGTGACGGCGGTAAAGGGCGACATATTAGATAAAGCTTTTGCGGAGACGCTGCCGGATGGGTTCGATTTCATCGCGTCGAACCCGCCGTATATTGAGACAAGCGAGCTGCCGCTTTTGCAGCGCGAAGTGCAGAAAGAGCCGAAAACGGCGCTGGACGGCGGCGCGGACGGCCTCATCTTCTACCGCGCAATCTGCGATATTTGGACGGAAAAATTGCACCCGAACGGCGTGCTTGCCGTGGAAATCGGTGAGACGCAGGGGCAGGCGGTAAAGGTGCTGTTTGAAGCCGCCGGTCTGCGCGATGTGCGGATTCACAAGGACTTGGGCGCGCTCGACAGGGCGGTTTCGGGGGTTAGATAGAATAAGTCGATTTTTTATAGGCGGCTTTGGCCGCCTTTCGGGGAAGACTGGGTTCGATTTTTATGAACTTGTGTTACAAGTTCATAGGGAAACCCCTTAGTAGGGTTTCCCTCGGACGAAACGTCCACCGGAAGTTTCGTCCTCCCTTCTTGACTTTGCGAACGCAAAAAGATTTCGCTTTCTGCGGAAAGCGATGTAGGGCGCTGCCCTAAGAACCTGCAAGCTTTTGAAAAAGCTTGCGCAAAACTTTTAACCATGGTTTTCTTTAGCTATGCAATAATTTTATCCGAAAGGAAGTTTTTCAAATGGTAAAGCATGTTTTAATGATCAAGCTCAAGGACAATTCCAAGGAGCAGTGCGAAAAGCTGCGCGATCTTTTTATGACGATGAAGGGCCGCGTGCCGCAGGCACTTGACGTGGAAGCCGGTGCGGATTTCCTCCACTCCGAGCGCTCCTTTGACGTCTGCCTGACCGTTACGCTCGAGAGCCCCGAGGCGCTCGAAGAATACCAGAAAGACCCGTACCACTGCAACACGGTGAAGACCTATGTTGCGACAGTTCGCGAAAAGGCGGTTGCGGTCGATTACATCGTTTGATTGAACAAAATTCACGCGGCGCTGTGCGGCTTTTGCATGGCGCTGCTTTTTTACACGGCTTGTTGCTGAAGCCGAAATAGCGCCAAATTAGCCAAAAAAGAATAGGAAAATTCGGCGTTTACACCCCTCGAAAACGACATATGGGCATTGAATTGCAGCATTTTATCCGATATAATGGTAATCAAAGTGTCTTTTGAAGGGAGCAATTTTGTGGTTCGCAATATGACGAAGGGCAGCCCGGTAAAGCTTTTGTTGGCATTTGCACTGCCTTTGCTTGTTGCCAATGTGTTTCAGCAGTTATACTCTGTGGCGGATGCTATGGTGCTCGGCCGCGGTGTAGGCGTCAATGCGCTTGCGGCGGCGGGTTCCACGGGTTCGGTACATTTCTTTGTTTTGGGTTTCATCAACGGTTTGACGCACGGGTATTCCATTTTGATTTCGCAACGCTTCGGCGCAGGCGACGAAAGCGACATGCGCCGCACGGTGATGAACGCGGGCTACCTCGGCTTTATGAGCGCTGCGGTCATCACGGCGTTAAGTCTCATTTTCTCGCGCCCGCTCATGACACTGATGGGTACGCCGACCGATATTTTTGACGACGCACTTTTGTACATCCGCATTATTTTCATCGGTATTTTCACGACGGTGTTTTACAATACGCTTTCGAGTATTCTTCGAGCGCTCGGCGATAGCATGTCGCCGCTCATTATCATTCTCATCAGCTCGGCAGTGAACATCGGGCTGGACATTCTGTTTGTCATGGCCTTTAAATGGGGTGTGGCCGGCGCTGCGTGGGCGACCGTTTTGGCACAGCTGCTTTCCGGCCTGATGTGTCTTTTCGTGTTGCGCCGTATGCCGGTTTTGCGGTTTAAAGCCGGCGAAAAGCGCATGGATAAGTCTATTATTTTCGGCTTATTGAAGCTTGGTTTGCCGGTCGGAATTATGAATTCCATTACGGCGATCGGCGGTATGATCTTGCAGGGCATTGTGAATAGTTTAGGTTCTACGATTGTGGCGGCATATACGGCGGGCTCGAAAATCTTCGGTCTTGCGGAACAGCCGTGCAACATCATCGGGTTATCCCTTGGCACGTATGTCGGGCAGAACCTCGGCGCGGGACGCGTTGACCGCATTAAAGTCGGCGTGCGCCGCTGCATTTTGATGGTGCTCATCGTCGATTTCTTCATCGGCGGCGCAATGATTCTGTTCGGCCGCCAGCTGACGGCGGTGTTCGTCTCCGGCGTGGAGCAGACGGTCATCGAAGCTTCGTATCCGTATTTGCTGTGTTGCGGTGCGATGATGTGGGTGCTGGGTTTGCTGTTCGTCTACCGCTTTTCCCTGCAAAGTCTCGGCGACACGGTGGTGCCGATGCTCTCCGGCGCGTTGGAGCTAATTCTGCGCATTTCCGTTGTGCTCGTGCTCTCTAAAGTGTTCAATCTGGGCTTTCTTTCCATCTGCATTGCAGAGGTCTCCGCGTGGTTCGGCGCGGCGGCACTGCTGTGCGTGACGTATTACATTCGTATTCACAAATTGCCGGAAAAACTTTCGGCGAAATCATGAGGGGTTTATGGCAAAAACAGAACGTATTCAAAATATGACAAAAGGCAGCCCTGCAAAGCTGATTTTCACTTTTGCGATACCGCTGATGCTGGGCAACGTGTTTCAGCAGTTCTACACGGTGGTGGATACCGCCATTGTGGGGCAGGCGCTCGGCGTAAACGCGCTGGCGGCGCTCGGTGCGGCGGACTGGCTGAACTGGCTCGTGCTGGGGCTTATTCAAGGCTTTGCGCAGGGCTTTTCCATTTACATGGCGCAGCGTTTCGGCGCGGAAGACCACGAGGGCCTCAATCGCGCCATCGGCGCGACGATCTCGCTTTCGGCGGTCATTTCAATCTTGACCGTCATTCTGAGCCAAGTCGCCATGGCACCCGTGCTGCGCGCCATGAACACGCCGGAGGAGATCATCGGCGGCGCGTTCACATACCTGCGCATCATGTTTGCGGGTATACCCATCATCATGGCGTATAACGTGCTTGCAAGCATCCTGCGTGCGCTCGGCGACAGCAAAACGCCGCTGTATGCCATGGTCATTGCATCTATTCTGAATATCGGGCTTGATCTGCTGTTTGTTATGGTGTTCCACTGGGGCATTGCGGGTGCGGTCATCGCAACGGTCATCGCACAGCTTTTTGCAGCGCTTTACTGTTTGCGCGCTGTGCTGCACGTGAAGGTCATTCACCTGAAAAAAGAGTATTTCCGGCTCAATCCGGAAATAGCAAAGCGCCTTTTGGGGCTCGGTACGCCGGTCGCTGCACAGAATGTTATCATCGCCGTGGGCGGCATGGTGGTGCAGTCGGTCGTCAACCGCTATGGCACGCTGTTCGTGGCGGGCTTTACGGCAACGAATAAGCTGTACGGTATTTTGGAGATTGCCGCCGTTTCGTTCGGCTACGCCGTGACGACGTATGTCGGGCAGAATCTCGGCGCGGGGCTTTTAGACCGCGTGAAAAAGGGTATGCACTCCGCAACGTGGATCGCTTTGCTGACCTCGGTCGTCATTACGGTTTTTGTGCTGATTTTCGGAAAATACGGCATCGCACTGTTTATTTCCGGCACGGCGGAGGAAGTGTCGATCTCGTCGCAGGTGGCAATACACTATCTTAATATCATGAGTATTTGTCTGTCTATCCTCTATATGCTGCACATTTACCGCTCCGCGCTGATGGGGCTTGGCGATACCATCATGCCGATGGCTTCGGGCATCATGGAATTTTTGATGCGTATTGGCGTGGCGTTGTTTCTGCCGCTTATTATCGGGCAGGAGGGTATTTTCTATGCGGAGGTCACTGCTTGGACCGGTGCGGCTATTTTGCTTGTCACGACGTATTTTTTGAGAATGCACAAGCTGACGAGAGAACTTGACACAAACCAAAGTAAAGCGGGCGAATAAAAGAAGCCTTTCAGAAAAATATGAAGCTAAAAAGCGTGCAGAAAACAAAATCTGTGCGCTTTTCTTTATTATATGCGCATAAGAACACGGCAAAGACTAAAGAATGAAGAATGTGAAACTCACTCTTGAAGTTTGTCCGTACAACCTGTATACTGGGTGTAGATTACGCGCGGGAAGTCGCGCTGACGGAGGTATTTTATTATGAGGCCCCTTACACCGAAATTTCCGAAGCTGCTGCATGGCGGCGATTATAATCCCGAACAGTGGCTGCGCTATCCTGAGATTCTCAAGCAGGACGTGGAGCTGATGAAGAAAGCGGATATCAACTGCGTGTCGGTCGGTATTTTCTCCTGGGCACATCTGGAGCCGAATGAGGGAGAATACGACTTCGACTGGCTGGAGAAGATCATCGACAATCTCTACAAAAACGGCATTTATACCGTGTTGGCCACACCGTCCGGTGCAAAGCCGCTTTGGATGAGCGAAAAGTATGAGGAGATTCGCCGTGTGCAGAATAACGGTGTGCGCGACCTTTCCGGCGCGCGCCATAACCACTGCTATACATCCCCCGTGTACAGAGAGAAGACCCGCGAGATGGATAAGCGCCTTGCAAAGCGCTTTGCAAACCACCCGGGCGTCATTTTGTGGCACCTCTCTAACGAGTACGGCGGCGAGTGCTACTGCCCGCTGTGCCAACAGGCGTTCCGCGATTGGCTGAAAAAGAAGTATAAGACGCTCGATGACCTGAACCACGCGTGGTGGACGGACTTCTGGAGCCACACGTATACGAGCTGGGACCAGATTCACGCGCCGCAGCCGAACGGCGAAATGAACGTGCACGGCCTGACGCTCGATTGGAAGCGCTTTGTCACGTACCAGACCGTCGATTTCATGAAAATGGAGCGCGACGCCGTGAAGGAAGTAAACCCGGATATCCCGGTGACGGCGAACCTGATGGGCTTCTACGACGGCCTCGATTACTTCAAGTTCGGCCCGGAGCTCGACGTTGTTTCCTGGGACAACTACCCGCAGTGGCATACGACCGACAACGTAGAGATTGCGGTCTCTTCCGCGATGACGCACGACGTGATGCGTTCGATCAAGCACGAAAACTTCCTTTTGATGGAAAGCACGCCGAGCATGACGAACTGGACGCCCATCAGCATGCTGAAGCGCCCGGGTATGCACCTGCTTTCCTCCATGCAGGCGGTTGCACACGGCTCAAATTCCGTGCAGTATTTCCAGTTCAGAAAGAGCCGCGGCTCCTGCGAAAAGTTCCACGGTGCGGTCGTTGACCATGTCAGCCATGGCGGCGTGTTCGACTCCGTCACGAACGAGAACACCCGTGTGTTTAAGGACGTGCAGTCCGTCGGCGCTGAACTGAAGATCATGAATGAGCGTAACGACGTGTATAACACCGAAGTCAAGCCGCAGGTCGCCATCGTGTACGACGTGGAAAACCGCTGGGCGCTGGATGCCGCCGCGGGCCCGCGCAACAAGGATAAAGACGAAAAATACGTGGAGACGCTCTTGACGCACTACCGTCCGTTCTGGGATAAGGGCGTGCAGGTGGACATCGTCGATATGGACGGCGATATCTCGAAATATAAGCTTGTCATTGCGCCGATGCTCTATATGTACCGCGCAGGCTTTGAAAAGAAGATGCGCAAGTTCGTCGAAAACGGCGGCACGCTCGTCACAACGTACTGGAGCGGCATCGTGGACGATACCGACCTGTGCAAAATGGGCGGCCTCCCCGGCGACATGATGGACGTGTTCGGCGTGTGGAACGAAGAAATCGACAGCCTGCCGGACGGCATGAAAAACGGCATTGTGTTTAACGGCAGCCGTTACGATGCTATGGAGCTTTGTGCACGTATCCACCCGCTGACGGCGGAGGTGCTCGGCACATATGAAAAGGATTTCTACGCAGGCGAAGCGGCGCTGACGAAAAACAAGTTCGGCAAGGGCGAGGCGTATTACATTGCGGCCCGTACCGGCAGCGATATGCTTTCTGTACTGTACGGCGAAATGATGGAGACGCTGCACATTGAAAAAGCGCTCGATTGCGCCCTGCCGCACGGCGTAACGGCACACATCCGCCACGGCGAAAAGGAGAATATCATTTTTGTAGAAAACTACACGGAAAGCGGAAAAACCGTGGAATTGCCGCGCGACTACAAGTTGTACGGTACAGATCAAACGGTAAATTCAATCAAACTCGCTCCGTTTGGCATTGCCCTCTTATCGGATTTAACAAAAGTTTAATATTTTGCGTATTTGCTGTGGAAATTCTCGCTATTTTGTGCTATATTGAAATAGACAAGAGCCGACATTGTTCGTGTAAAACGGACAGGCAAATAACGGAATATGCAGTTTGAAGGAGTAATCAAATGGCAATGGAATCACAGACGTTTTTCAGTGCAGAGAATCGCGTAGCACCGCTTGGCATCGTACCGCTTGCCGGTGCGCGTGAGCTTTCCGAAAAGGTTGAGGCCCATCTGGTGCGTTGGGCAAAGCGTGCCGGTATGGATGTGGACACGTTCATCATCGAAAACAGCTGCCCGCGTTTCTCTTCCGGCGACAGCAAGGGTCTTATCAAGTCGACCGTGCGCGGCTATGACCTGTTCTTTGTTGTAGACGTAGGCAATTACAGCCTGACTTACAACTACTTCGGCAACCAGAACCACATGTCCCCGGATGACCATTATCAGGATTTGAAGCGTCTCATTCAGGCGGCAAGTGGTAAGGCACACCGCGTTAACGTTGTGATGCCGCTGCTTTACGGCGGCCGTCAGCACCGCCGCAGCTACCGCGAGTCTTTGGACTGCGCATACATGCTGCAGGAGCTTCAGCAGATGGGCGTTTCCAACGTTTTGACTTTCGACGCACATGACCCGCGCGTGCAGAACGCTGTGCCGGTTATGGGCTTCGATAACCTGATGCCGACTTATCAGGTTTTAAAGAAGCTCTTCAAGGACTTCCCGGATCTTTCCACCGATAAGAAAGACTTCATGATCGTCAGCCCGGACGAAGGTGCGTTGAACCGCAACATGTACTATGCTTCCGTGCTCGGTGTGGACATGGGCATGTTCTACAAGCGCCGCGATTATTCCCGCATCGTAGACGGCCGCAACCCGATCGTCGCACATGAGTATCTCGGTACCCCGGTCGAGGGCAAGGACGTGTTCGTTGCCGATGACATCATCTCTTCCGGCGAGTCTGTGCTCGACATCGCAGAGAACGTCAAGGCCCGCAAGGCACGCCGCTTCTTCGCTTACGGCACGTATGCCATCTTCACGAACGGCCTCGCAAAGTTCGATAAAGCGTATGAAGAGGGCCTCATCGACGGCATCTTCGGCAGCAACCTGACGTACCTTAACCCGGAACTGAAGAACCGCCCGTGGTTCCATGAAGTCGACGTTTCGAAGTACATCGCTTACTTCATCTCCGCTTTGAACCACGACGCTTCCATCAGCTCCCTGCTTGACCCGCACGCCAAGATCGACGCACTGCTCCAGAAGCGTGCGCTTGAAAAGGCAAAGATCATCGACGAGCAGCTCTAATTTCTAAATCACAGCTAAAATAAACAGGGTATGCACTGTAAAAAAGTGCGTACCCTGTTTTTGTGTACACGTAAAATCACCAAAAGAAAAAAGCCGCATAAAATGGCGCGGAGAGGTGATCTTTGGGCTTGCGTTTTTAAAGGGGCTGTGTTAAAATACTGTCATAAAGCAAACGCTGAGACCGAACGAGTACCCCGGGGGCAGTCGATAGAGAGCGGAGGTCATGGGCTGAAAGCCGCCGCAGAAAAGAGCCGGGCGAAGTGCATTCGCGAGCGGATGCGGTGAACGAAAGTGAGCCGCATACGGATACGGCACGTTACGCCGTTTGAGTGATAAACCGGAGTGGAACCGCGGATTTATTGTATCATGAATATTTTGGTACAGTTCGCCCCCGAGCGCCTATGTTGTGCGCTCGGGGCTTTTGTTTTTAAGGAGAGGTTTACGTCATGTTTTCTAAATTAAAGGCAGAGCTGGACGCCGTGATGGCGCGCGACCCTGCCGCCCGCAGCCGTGCGGAGGTTTATTTCCTGTATTCCGGCTTCAAAGCGGTGCGGTCTTACCGCAAGGCAAACTGGTTTTTCCGCCATAATATGAAATTTATCGCGCGCTATATCTCGCAGCGCG